>Ga0209697_10003961_pt1 | contig 19671 bp, 8 predicted proteins | sample AliMusrvi5mmetaG_FD_184115 | JGI IMG/M metagenome (GOLD analysis project Ga0209697, IMG submission 184115) | Freshwater lake bacterial and archeal communities from Alinen Mustajarvi, Finland, to study Microbial Dark Matter (Phase II) - Alinen... | ecosystem: Environmental > Aquatic > Freshwater...
ATACGGAGAGGGGCGGGAGCAGCCGTTGTGGGTGGGTTCGGTGAAGACCAACATCGGCCATTTGGAGGCATCTGCGGGTATGGCCGGACTCATTAAAACCGTGCTGGCCCTGCAACATCGGGAAATTCCGCCGCACCTGCATTTTCACCAACCGAATCCGCACTTGGACTGGGCCCGGCTCGCACTTGCCGTTCCCACCACGCCTACGACCTGGCCAGCGGAAAAATCCTTGGCTGGCATCAGCGCGTTCGGCCTGAGCGGGACGAACGCCCACGTCATCCTGGAAGCCGCACACGTTGAGAATGCACAGGGTGTGCAGGCGGCGAGCGGGGGCGGGGATGTCCATCTGCTTGCCTTAAGTGCCAAAACAGCCAAAGCTTTAGCTGATTTAGCCCAACGCTACGCCGATTATCTGCACGGTCCGGACGCGGCGCGTCTGGCCGATGTATGCTTCACCGCTAACACTGGTCGCGCCCATTTTGCGCACCGCTTAAGCGTAGTCGCCCAGTCAAATGCCGAATTGGCTGCGAATTTGGCCCAATTTAACGTCGGCGTCCCGAGTTCGGTTTGCGCCGGACAGTCCCAACTCGACGAACCGCCAAAAATCGCCTTCCTGTTCACAGGGCAAGGCGCACAGTATGTCAACATGGGGCATCGTCTTTATCAGACACAACCGGTGTTCCGGGAAACGCTGGACCGTTGCGGTCAAATTCTTCTTCCCTGTCTTGAACGGCCTTTGCTAGAAGCGCTGTTCGGCGACGACGAGGGTAAGGTGGGGAAGCAAGCACTGCTCGACCAGACGGCCTATACACAACCCGCCTTGTTCGCGTTGGAATACGCGCTGGCCGAACTATGGCGCTCATGGGGCATCCAGCCGACGGCGGTTATGGGTCACAGCGTAGGCGAATATGTGGCGGCCTGCGTGGCCGGCGTATTCAGTTTGGAGGATGGCTTACGCTTGATAGCGGCGCGAGGCCGATTGATGGGTGCTTTGCCGCAAAATGGTGGGATGGTCGCAGTTCAGGCAGAGCCGTCGCAAGTCGCTGCCCTGCTGCATAATGACGGGGAAAGGCTGGCGTTTGCCGCTATTAACGGACCTCATAGCGTGGTCGTCTCGGGAGAGCAGACCGCACTAGAGGTGCTCGTCGCAAAATTGCATGCGGCAGGCATTAAAACTAAAGCCTTGGCAGTGTCCCATGCGTTCCATTCACACTTGATGGAGCCGATGCTGGCCGAATTCGAACAGATAGCCGGACAAATCGTCTACCGGCGACCGCGCTTGAACCTGATTTCCAATCTAACCGGCCAGACTGCCACCGATGCGGTCAGTACCCCTGCGTATTGGCGCCAACAGGTGCGCCAACCCGTGCAGTTTGCCGTCGGTATGGAGAGCCTGCGCAAGAAGGGCTATGCAATCTTTGTTGAAATCGGACCGCACCCAGTATTGCTTGGCATGGGGCGGCAGTGCCTAGAATACGGTGCCGTTGCAGATGCCGGCGGGTCATCTTTCCCCAGACTCTGGTTGCCCAGTCTGCGGCAGGGTCAAGACGAACTTAAACAAATCTTCGCCAGCCTAGGGGAATTGTATGTTCAAGGCATCGCCGTCGACTGGACCGGGTTTGCGCATTCCCAAGCCAGACAGCAGAGAACGGTACTGCCTACCTACCCCTTCCAACGCCAGCGCTACTGGAACCGTCTACGACCCTCATTTCACACCCAAGGCCAAAGGGCCGCGCAGCAGGAAAAACTGCCTTGGCAAGAGTGGCTGTATAAGCTGGATTGGCAACTCAGAGACGCTGCTGCCGAGCGCACGATCCAATCAGGACGTTGTTGGGTCTTGTTGGCCGATGGCGAGGGCTTGGCCGAAAAAACTGCCGCTTTGCTGGCTGCACAGAGCCAATCCGCGCTTTGTATCCCACCCGGACAGTTCGCCGGCGCCACGCCGCAGGTGTTTAGCCGATTGCTGCGCGAGAGCAGGGAGCGGTTGGCGGGGTTGGATCTGGGGATTGTCTACTTTAACGGCGCTGGCCCGCAGATCAACACCGAGATGTCCATACAGGTATCAGCGCATTGCCACCCGATTTTGCACCTGATCCAGGCCATCGCCACGCTGGGAGTCAACACCCGCTTGTGGTTGGTCACGCATGGCACCCAATCCGTCATTGCCGGTGAACGGACGAACGTCGTCCAAGTTCCACTGTGGGGGCTAGCCCGCACGATTGTTTTGGAACAACCGGAAGTACATTGCACCTGCATAGATTTAGAGGGGGGGGGCAGGCAACAAGCTAAGGACGAGGATGCGGAAGCCGTTTTACACGAACTCATGGCGACTGATGGCGAAAATCAGGTCGCTTGGCGGACGGGTCAGCGCTACGCGGTGCGGCTAGTACCATTGGAAGACCCGCAGGGGCCGGCATTGCCATTAAAACTGAGTGGCGATGGCAACTATCTGATCACTGGTGGCTTAGGCGGCTTGGGGTTAACCATCGCGCACCGATTAATAGAAATGGGTGCCCGCCACCTCAGTTTGCTTGGACGCAGCGGCATCGCGTCCCCATCCATCCAGCAGGCGGTGGAAGCGTTGGAACGGGCAGGTGCACAAGTGAGTGTGTTCAAGGTCGATGTGGCCGATGCATCGGAATTGACCAAGGCCTTGGGGCAATGCCGGACGATTGCGCCATTGCGCGGGGTAGTCCATGCCGCCGGCATACTGGATGACGGCATTTTGCTGCAGCAATCGGCAGCACGTTTTGACCGGGTGATGGCCGCCAAAGTGCAAGGCGCTTGGCACTTGCACACCCTGACCCAAGATTGCGACCTCGACTTTTTCGTTTGCTTCTCGTCCTTGGCATCGCTCGTCGGCTCGGCAGGCCAGGGCAACTACGCCGCCGCCAATTCTTTTCTGGACGGGCTGGCGCAGCATCGCCTGGCACTTGGCTTGCCCGCCCTCAGCATCAACTGGGGACCATGGGCCGAGGTGGGCATGGCGGTGCAGGCCGGACAAAAAGTAGAGGGCAACAGCGAAGGTGTGCGGTTCATCGGTGCGCGACAGGGTGCCGAGGTGTTTGCCTATTTGGTCAACCGGCCAGGGCAAGCCCAAGTCGGTGTGCTGCCGGTGGATTGGGCAACCTTCCGCATTGCCGGTTTGCCAGTCTTTACCCAAGCGCGTCCAGACTGGCTGCAGACCCAAGCGGTAGCCAGTCCGGCTGAGGCGTTGCTACCCCGATTGTGTACCTTGGCGAAAAATGAAGCACACCAAGTGTTGGTTGGTGAGGTGGGGCAACAGGTGACCGCTGTGCTAGGGTTAAGCCCAAGCCAGATGCCAGCCCCCGGCCAGCGCTTGTTTGAGGCGGGCATTGATTCGCTGATGGCGATGGAACTGCGCAGCCGCTTGCAAACACTGACGGGGCGCCCCCTGCCCGCCACACTCGTGTTCGACTATCCTTCAATCGGGCAACTCGCCGATTATGTGTGGGATGAGGTGCTAGGGATGCAAGCGCAAGAAGGCAAGATCGAGGGCATTCAACAAGAAGCCAACCTGGACGGGCTGTCGGACGAAGAATTAGAAGCGCAATTGATGCTGAAAATTGCGGCATTATAGTCAAGCAACAGGAAATCGCGGCAGAAATCATCGTGAAAGAATTTAACGACAAAGTAGCTGTTATAACCGGTGCCGCCAGCGGTATTGGCCGCGCAATCGCGGAACGTTGCATCGGGGAAGGAATGAAGGTGGTGCTAGCCGATATCGAGGGGGATGCCCTAGCCGCCACGGCAAAAGACCTGCTGGCGCAGAGTGGCAGCGTCAAGGCCTTGCCTGTGGATGTTTCCAAAGCTGATGAAGTTGAGAGATTGGCGCGGGCAACATTGGATACCTTCGGCGCAGTCCATTTGCTGTTCAATAATGCGGGCGTGGCCGGGCAGGGTGCTGGCGGTGTCGTTTGGCGCAGCAAACGGGAAGATTGGGAATGGGTGCTGGGTGTCAATCTGTGGGGGGTCGTCCACGGATTGCGCAGTTTTGTGCCGATCATGCTGGCCCAGGACGAGGAGTGCCACATCGTCAATACCGCATCGATGGGCGGGGTCGTCGGATATGAGCCGAGTGCGGCTTATCATGCATCAAAACATGCGGTGGTGGCGCTCTCTGAAAACCTGCATCATTCCTTGGCGCGCCAACAGGCAAAGATCAAAGCGTCGGTTTTATGCCCCGGATGGGTAAGCAGCCGCGTCATGGATGCCGAACGCAACCGACCTTCCGGGCTTAAAGTGGATCGTAATATCCCGCCGTTAGCCCAAGCCGCATTGGCAGAACAGCGCCGCCAACTTGAAGCCGGGATGCCGCCAGAGCAAGTGGCGGGTTGCGTCTTTGCCGCGATCCGTAGCGGGAAATTTTACATTTTCACCCATCCCGAACAGAAATTTCTGATTCGCCAGCGTATGGAAGAAATGCTGGACGAACGGAATCCGACCTTCCCCGAAGAGGTGGAAGCGGCCTCAAACTCTGCTGAAAATACTGATCTGGAATCCATAGTCACGCACCGCCGATTTAGTGAATCACGGGCGGTTCATATAGCCTGCGAATGAATCGACCATGAACGACACTAACCTCCAGTCTTCTTCTCAACGCACTGCGCTTTTGCAGGCTTACCGCGCCATAGAAAAACTTGAATCCAAACTTCGGGAGGCTCAGCAACACCAGGCAGAGCCGATCGCCATCGTCGGGATGGGCTGCCGTTTTCCCGGTGCCGACAATCCAGAGCAATTCTGGCAGATGCTATGCGCGGGTGTCGATGCCTCTCGCGAACATCCTGCCGATCGCTGGGACATGGAGCCCTACTACAATCCCACGCCAGGGTTGCCGGGCAAGATCTATGTCAAGCGGGGTTCCTATGTCGACAATGTGGATCTATTTGATGCCGGTTTTTTCAGCATCACTTCGCATGAGGCGGATAGCATGGATCCCCAGCAGCGATTGCTGCTGGAAACCAGTTGGGAGGCATTGGAGGATGCCAACATCCCCGCCGACCGGCTGCGTCAATCACGCACAGGGGTCTACGTTGGCATGTCCAACGCCGACTATGCCATCTTAGCCACAGACCAGATTGGCCTTGACCAATATGTCGGATTGGGCGTGGATGCCAGCGCACTTGCCGGACGCCTTTCTTATCTGTTGGGCCTGCAAGGGCCCAGCATGACGATCGCCACCGTCTGTTCTTCCTCTCTGGTGGCGATACACTTGGCCTGCCAAGCACTTAATGCCAAAGAATGCGATTTGGCGTTGGTCGGCGGTGTCCATCTAAACTTGACCCCCCATTCCACAATGTATGTCAGTCTGGTGCAAGCGGTGTCACCCGATGGCCGCTGCAAAACCTTTGATGCCAAGGCCGACGGCTATGGTCGCGGGGAAGGTTGCGGCATGGTCGTGCTCAAACGCCTCAGCCAAGCCAAGGCTGACGCGGATTTGATTTACGCCGTGATTCGCGGCTCAGCGGTAAACCACGACGGACCCAGCGGCGGTTTGACCGTACCCAGCGGTCCGGCACAAGAGGCCGTTCTGCGCCAAGCCTTGGCTGCGGCGCAGGTGGCTCCGGGTACTATTCAATATGTCGAAGCACACGGCACTGGAACACCCCTCGGCGACCCGATTGAAGTGCGCGCCTTAGGCCGTGTGCTGGGGCAGGGGCGTGCGTCCGACAGACCCTTGATCCTCGGCTCGGTAAAAACCAACATTGGTCATTTGGAAGCGGCATCCGGTGTGGCGGGATTGATGAAAGTGGCGCTAGGTTTGCACAATGGCATGATCCCACCGCACTTGCATTTTCAACAACCCAGCCAGCATATCGACTGGGCCAACTTGCCAGTCACCGTGCCGACCTCCTGCACACCTTGGCTGTCGGGTCCGCGTTTAGCCGGTGTGAGTTCTTTTGGCATGACGGGCACCAATGCCCATGTGGTGTTGGGTGAAGTGCCGACAGGGGTGGACGAAGGCGGACCGCCGGATCAGAGCGAGGAGCCGCATTTCCTTGCGTTAAGCGCCAAAACGCCTGCCGCACTGCAAGAATTGGCGCAGCGCTATGCGAGCTATTTGACCGCGCATCCTAACCCGTCCTTGGCCGATGTGTGCTTCACCGCCAACACCGGCCGCGTCCATCATGCGCACCGCCTAGGCGCGGTGGCACTATCGGCGCAATCAATGGCGCAAAAACTGGCTGCTTTTTCCATCGGCGCAGCCGAGGTTGTGGCCAGTGGTCAGAAATCCCAATGGAACACACAGCCGCTTGCGTTTTTGTTTACTGGGCAGGGATCGCAATATGCGGACATGGGGCGCCGTCTGTACGAGACGCAGCCCGTCTTCCGACAAGCGCTCGACCGTTGCGGCGAGATATTGGAACCGCTGCTAGGTCAGCCTTTGCTAAAGGTGGTTTTCGGCGAGGGCAGGGATAGTAGCGTCCTCGTAGAAACCTTTTACGCACAACCCGCACTCTTTGCTTTGCAATATGCTTTAGCCCAGGTGTGGCTGAGTTGGGGCATTCAACCTGAAATAATGATGGGTCATAGCGTGGGTGAGTATGCAGCGGCTTGCCTTGCTGATGTGTTCAGCTTGGAAGATGGCCTTAAACTCATCGCCTCGCGTGGCCGTTTGATGCAAGCGTTGCCGCAGGGCGGTATGATGGCGGCCGTGGCTGCTGACGAACAACGTGTGGTGGCAGCCATCGCTCCCTTCCTCGGCGAAGTGGCGATTGCGGCAGTCAATGGCCCACAAAATATTGTCATTTCTGGTAATGCCGCCCGTGTGCAGGCACTGTCCGCCGATTTTGAAGCAGTCGGCATCAAAACCACCCGACTCGCGGTGTCCCATGCCTTCCATTCGCCCTTGATGGAACCCATGCTCGCCGAATTTGCCGAGATGGCGCTTAGCCTAAAATATGCCGTCCCCAACCGTAAAATCATCTCAAACCTTACGGGTCAGCTCGCCGGTGCAGAAATCGCCACGCCGGGTTATTGGGTGAACCATGTGCGCCAACCCGTGTTGTTTGCCGCTGGTATGCATAGCTTAAACCAGCAAAATATCGCCATCTTCGTGGAGATTGGCCCGAAACCGACCTTGCTGGGCATGGGTCGCCAATGTCTGGAAAATGAAGTCAAATCCACCCTCTGGTTGCCTAGCCTGCGCCAAGGACAGGACGATGGGCAGGTGTTACTCAATAGCCTGTCCGAACTCTATGTCCGGGGGGCTGACATCAACTGGACAGGTTTTGCACAGGCGGCAGAAACCAATCAGCAGCGGCACAAGCTACGCTTGCCCACCTATCCCTTCCAGCATCGACGTTACTGGTTGCCACCCTTAACAGGCCAAATTCGTCCACAGGCAGGCTTCGCGCCCTTGCGTCCGCTGATTGATCGCATGGTGCGCTCACCGCTGTTGGCCGAAACCCTATTTGAGACGGAACTCAGCCTGCATACCCACCCCTTCTTAGCCGATCACCAGATACGCGGTCAAATCGTCATCCCGGCCGCCGGTCATTTGGCCTTAGTGTTGAGCGCCATTGAACTGGCTTTTGACGCTACGGCTTGCCACTTGGAGGATGTGGTATTTTCCGAGGCGCTGGTCATGCCCATACCAGCGTCCGGCGGGGCGGAGACGGTGCAAACGGCCCTTAGGGTACAACTGGTCTTCCGCCCGGAAGAAGACACCCAGGGGCAGCGGGCATTCTCGTTCAAACTCATCAGCTTGCCAACAGTGGCCGAGATGGGGGAGGTGCGGTCAATGACCGTCCATGCCACGGGCTGCGTTGTGTTGCCGTCCCGCCCGCCAGCGCAGCAGCAATACTCGGTGCAAGACTGGCGGGCCGCTTGCCCCAACCCCATTTCGGGTGAGGATGTTTATGCTCAAGTTGAACATAGCGGTTCGCACTGGGGTCCCGCCTTCCGCTGGCTAGAAACGGCGTGGTGGAGCGAGCACGGGCAAACCCTAGGCCAATTGCACAAGCCGGTCAATTTGTCCGACACCGACGGCTACCTGCTCTATCCCGGCCTGCTGGATTCCTGTTTCCAACTTGTTGGAATCCGGCCTGCGGACACCACGACATCGCAACGCACCTTTGTGCCGTTTGCCGTCAGCCGCTTTTCATTCCATCGGAAGCCTGGGGATGGCACGCTATGGTGCCATGCCGAGCCCGCCGGTGCGCAACGCTGGAATTTGGCTTTGGTGGATGAGACCGGGGGCATGGTTGCCGAACTGTCGGGCTATGAAATTGTTGAAGCCTCTTCCGCCGCCTTTGCCAACCCTGCGGCCTGGAGGGATTGGCTATATGAAATCGACTGGCTACCGTCGGCGCATCACTCCAGGGCCGAGGCGGGCACAAGCGGGATTTGGCTGATTTTTGCCGATGACGATGGCGTAGGTGCGCGACTAGCGGAACGACTGGAGGGGCAGGGACAATCTTGCATCACCATCGAAGCCGGTCAGTCGTATCAACGCGCTGCCGATCCGGGTGCAGCCAGCCGAGTGACACTGAACCCCGCCGAACCCGGTGATTTCAAGCGTCTGCTGCGTGAAACCAAGGCCGTTGGTCGTTTACCTTGCCGCGGTATCGTCTATCTGTGGGGGGTCGGACAGACCCTGGCAAAAGACGCCCGTTGGGGCGAAGTTCCAAAACAAGCCATCCACCACTGCCAAGTGTTCGTATCCTTGGCGCAGGCATTGGCGGAATCCACCCCCCCACCCCGGCTATGGTTAGTAACGCGCGGAACGCAAGCAGTCGCCGGGGTTGGGCTGAACGCCCCGGTCGCGGCAAGCTTGTGGGGCTTGGGCCGGACGCTAGCGCTGGAGCATCCAGAATTGAACTGCACCTGCATTGATTTGGATCCCGTGCCTGCTTTGGCGATGGAAGAGGCAGACCAGTTGTTGTCTGAACTACAGCAGTACCCTGGGGAAACACACATCGCGTTTCGCCAGGGAAGCCGTTACATGGCCCGCCTTGCCCGCCACGTCGCCAAACCACCAAGCCCTTTTCTGCTAGATAGCGAGGGCAGCTATCTGATTACTGGCGGTCTCGGTGGCTTGGGCCTGCATCTAGCCGGCTGGCTGGCCGGACAAGGCGCACGCCAGATGATATTGGTCGGGCGTAAACCGGCATCCGCCAATGCATTGGCCGCCATTGAACAACTGACCCGACAAGGCATCAACGTGCAGGTGATGCAAGCCGATGTGAGCCGGGCCGACGATGTGGCCCGCGTACTGGCGGCCTGCCACCAACCCCTGCGCGGTGTCATCCACGCAGCAGGTGTCATCCACGACGGGGTGTTGGCACAGCAGACGCCTAGCCAGCTTGCGCAAGTAATGGCCCCAAAAGTGCTTGGTGCCTGGCATTTGCATCATCTTACCCAGGGCTGTCCGCTGCAATTCATGGTTTATTTCTCGTCGATGGCTTCGCTGCTGGGGGGGCTAGGACAAGGCAGCTACGCTGGCGCAAACACATTCATGGACGCTTTGGCCCATTATCGCCGAGGCTTGGGGTTGCCAAGCCTGAGCATCAATTGGGGTTCTTGGGCCGACGTGGGGATGGCGGCGCGCCTGAGCGAGCAACATCGCGCTCGCTTGCAGGAGCAAGGAGAAAGCTTGATCTCGCCCGGAGCCGGTTTGGAGATCCTTGCCTATTTGCTCGGCCAGGACCTGGCGCAATTGGGTGTCATGGATATCAACTGGACGCGGCTGCTCGCACAGTTTTCTCCCGATGGCCCTCCCGCGCTGTTGGAGAATTTTGCGCGACGGCAAGCCCCGTCCGCCCCCTCCCGGCAGCCATTGCCCCAGCACAAGGCGATGGAGGTGATGGAGCCGGCGGCGCGGCACGACTATCTGGTGACGCATTTGCGGGAGCTGGCGGCGCGCAGCCTAGGCCGACCTAGCGCCGAGATGGACATGCTGACAGCGCTCAATCTTCTTGGCTTGGATTCGTTGATGGCGATTGATATCCGTACCCAAGTCAAGCAGGCTTTCGCCGTTGACCTACCGATTGCGAGATTGCTCGAAGGTATCAGCGTCATGGACTTAGCCTCACTGATCGACCAGGAACTCGGCCTGAAGGTTACTCTGGCCGCAGCACCATCCCCGGCTGGGATGGTTAATTCCCCTGAGGCAGAATTAGTCGAGGGCGAATTGTGAACGACATCGAAAACATCTTGCTAGATATCGCCATCCAAGGCGTGACACTGTGGGCGGAAAACGGTAAATTACGCTATCGTGGGCCGAAAGCTGTGATGAACCCCGTCCGGCTTGCACAGCTTCAAGCACACAAACCGGCGCTGTTAGAGTTCCTAGCCGACGAGGGGCGTTACCTGCCGCTTGCCCACGGCCAGCAAGCACTGTGGTTCATCCAGCAAAGCGATCCGATGAACACGGCTTATAACATCCCCGTCCCGTTGCGCATCCGTGCTGAGGCACTGGATGTCGCGAGGTTGAAACAGAGCTTGCAGGCATTGGTTGACCGCCATCCCATGCTGCGCACAGTGTTCATCACGCATCAGGGCAGGCCGCTACAAAAAATCTTCAATCGTTCCCAACTTGCTTGGGAGGAAATAGACACCGCCTGGACTTACGATGAGTCCATGGTGCAAATCTATGCCCATGCCCAACATCCGTTTGACCTGGCAGCAGGTCCACTATTGCGCACCACACTCTTCCATTGCAATGGCACGCTGGTATTATTGCTTTGCGCCCATCATATCATCTGTGACGACTGGTCTACCCAGGTCATGCTTGACGATCTGCGTAAGCTCTATGCCAAACCGTTAGGGCTGGGCATGTTGCAGCCGCTGGACAAGCAGTATGCCGACTATGTTCATTGGGAATCCGAACTGTTGAGTCGGGAAGGAAGCAACCTAGCCGCTTACTGGCAAAAGCAATTGGCTGCCGCGCCCGTGTTGAATCTACCGACGGACCGGCCCCGTCCACCCGTGCTCAATCTGCGTGGGGCGACGCATGGCTTCCATCTTTCTCAAGACCTTTCACTTCGACTGAAAACTTTGGCGCGCACGGAAGGCGTCACGCCTTACACCTTGCTGCTGGCGGCCTTTGCTGTGTTGTTACACCGCTACACGGGTCAGGACGATATTGTCATCGGGTCTCCTACGTCAATTAGCCGCAGTCAAGGCGAATTTACCCGCACAGTGGGATATTTTGTCAATCCAATAGCAATCCGGCTTGATTTGTCCGGCAATCCCAGCTTCAAGAGCTTTTTGCGCAAAGCTTACCAAACCGTATTGGAGGGGTTGTCCCACCACGCTTATCCCTTTCCATTGTTGGTCCACGATGTGCAGCCGAAACGTGATCCCAGTCGGTCCCCCCTGTTTCAAACCTTGTTTGTTTTCCAGAACCTGATTTTGGAAACGGATGCTGCCGAGTCCCAGGCTACGGATACCGCCTTTGAGATTTTGGAAACGCGCCAGATGGAAGGGCAGTTTGACTTAGTCCTGACCTTGGAGGAAGATGCCGCAACGGCGGATGCCCCCCTCGCTTGCGCCTTCAAATACCACACCGACCTTTTTACTGCGCCAAGCATTGTCCGTTTGGCGGACCACTGGCAAACTTTGCTCGAAGGCATCGTCGCGGCAACGGACACCGCTATCGGGATGCTGCCCTTGTTGGCGCCAACGGAGCGGAAGCAATTGCTGGTCGAATGGAACGCATCTGCCCGTGCCATCCCTCCAGATATCTGTTTCCACAATCTGGTTGAAGCTCAAGTTGAGCGTACGCCGGATGCCACCGCAGTGGTCTTTGTCGGCTCAAATTCGCAGCAGAATCTGACCTATCGCGAACTTAATGCCCGTGCCAACCAACTAGCCTATCGCCTGCACAGCCAGGGTGGGGAAGGTTCTCTGGGCGCGGAGTCCATCATCGGTGTCTATGCTGATCGCTCGTTGGAGGTGGTGGTGGCCTTGCTCGGCATCTTGAAGGCTGGGTGCGCGTATCTACCGCTTGATCCAAACTATCCCCAGGACCGCCTTGCTTTCATGGTGGAAGATGCGCGAGTCACCACGATTGTGACCCAACCGCAGCTAATCGAGAGTTTGCCGAAAACGGCGCAGGAATTCCAGTTAATTTGCCTAGATTCGACTTGGCAGGACATTGAGCACTATCCCTCGCAAAATCCAACTTGGCCCGTGGCAGCCGACAACTTAGCCTATGTGATCTATACTTCAGGTTCGACCGGCAAGCCTAAAGGTGTTCTAGTCGAACACCTTGGCTTTGGCAATCTGGCTTTGGCGCAAAGCCAAAAATTCGATGTGGATTCAACCAGCCGGGTACTCCAGGTCGCTTCCTTGAATTTCGATGCATCGCTGTCTGAGATGGCCATGGCGCTTTGTTGCGGTGCGACACTATGCGTGGCAGATAAAGCCCAGTTGCAACCGGGTCCATCCTTGGTGCGGCTGCTGCAACAACAAGCCATTACCCATGCCACGCTGACCCCTTCGGCCCTGGCGGTTATGCCCTTGGTTTCATTGCCGGACTTGCGCACACTCATCGTGGCGGGCGAAGCCTGTTCCGCCGATCTGGCCAAACGCTGGGTGGCGGGGCGGCGTTTTTTCAACGCTTACGGACCCACCGAGGCTACCGTCTGCGCCACCATCATGGAATGTACCGATTCCAGCCTTGTGAACGGGCAAGCCCCGCCCATTGGCCGCCCGATGGACAATGTCCAGATTTATATTTTTGACCCGCAATACCAGCCTGTGCCTATCGGAGTACCGGGTGAACTCCATGTCGGCGGCATGGGCGTTGCGCGCGGCTACTTGAATCGTATAGCCTTGACTGACGAACGGTTCATTGGCTGTACGCTAGACTCGGTGTGCGGCGATTCCCGTGTTGCGACACGGCTTTACAAGACAGGCGACTTGGCCCGCTACCTGCCCGATGGCAACATTGAGTTCCTAGGACGAATTGATCAGCAGGTGAAAGTGCGAGGCCATCGAATCGAGTTGGGAGAGATTGAAGCATGCTTGATGGCACAGCCAGGCATCCAGAATGTCGCCATTGTAGTGCAGGGCGAAGGCTCGGCAAAACGCTTGGTGGCCTACTGGTCGGCCAGCCCAACCCAACCGGCTACCACGGAGGAACTGCGCCGGGCTTTGGTCAATGCCTTGCCGGATTACATGATCCCGTCTCTTTGGCTTGCACTCGACGCACTTCCTTTCACCCCCAATGGCAAGGTGGATCGCCAAGCATTGTCAACATTGCCCTTGGCGGGAGGCGATGTGTTCGAAAATGATTTCATCCCACCGCGGGATGAAATTGAACAAAGCTTGTCCGCACTCTGGGCGGAGGTATTGCAACTGCCTCGCATCGGTGTCCGCGCCGACTTTTTCGAATCGGGAGGCCATTCGCTACTAGCTGTGTGTCTGCTCAACCGGATAGAACAACAGTTTGGACAAATTTTGCCACTTGCCGCTTTTTTACAAGCGGCCACAGTGGAACAACTCGCCATATTGCTGCGCCAACGCGCACGTGGCACTACGGTAGACCGGTCGCCCTTGGTAGCCATCCAGCCGGGCAGAGCCCAAACCGCCAGAAACGTTTTGTTTTGTATCCATCCAGTGGGGGGCAATGTGCTATGTTACCGGGGGCTGGCCCGTTGCCTGGGACCGGAGCAAACTCTTTATGGCTTACAGGCGAAAGGACTGCAACAAGGAGAAGAACCGCTCGCGGATATCGCGGAAATGGCGCGGTACTATCGTGAGGCGATTGAAACCCTACAACCCTGCGGCCCTTATGCGTTGGTCGGATGGTCGATGGGGGGCTTAATTGCTTATGAGATGGCGCTACAGTGGATCGAAGTGGGCAAAGAAATAGCCTTGCTAGCCTTGATCGAAAGCCATGCCTTTTTGGACGGTCAAGTACGCGCAGACTTGATGCGGGAAGCCGAAGATAAGGAACGTTTATTGGCTCACTTCCTTGAAGACTTAAAAAAGGTCATGGGACAGGGGTTAAACCCGGATGAGTCATCGCAACATCTGCTGCCACAAGAGCAATTGGAGCGTATATGGAAGGAATTAACAATAGGCACCCCTTCACCAGCATCACCGGATTTACAGTATATCCATCAATGGTGGCGAGTCTTTCAGGCCAATGTAAAAGCAATAGCCCATTACATTCCTAAACCCTGCTCGCAACCCTTGGTGCTTTTCCACGGAGACACTGATCCCGCAGACAGCGACCTTGGTTGGAGCCCGTTGGCGGCGGCGGGTTTACATAAACACTCGCTTGGGGGTGACCATTACTCTATATTACAGTCGCCGTTGGTGGGGGATGTGGCAACATTGCTGAACACCTATCTCTTAAAAACCTAGCCCTGCTTCCGCAACTCAAGGCAAAAATACAGCTAACCGTTTGATTTTCCGTTCTCAGCACGTTGGAAACAACATATCGAGGGTTGACAGTCCAGTGGCCTGTCGCAGGCCAAGTAGGGGTTTGAAGTCCAACGGTACAGAAACGGTGCGACATGAGGTCGCGTAGGTAACTGTTTTGATTGGCAAGCCTGTCAATACAAAACCTGCTGTTCCCTCAGCAGTAGCCTAATGGCACATGCAGAAACGGATTTCGGTGTGAAGCTGCCATGACAATGTACCCCATCCCGCGAGGGTTAAGCAAAGCCTGTGAAGGCAAGGTGTATCTGCCAGTGCAAGGCGGAAGGGGGCTAGGCTCGGGTGGGATGGCCAACGTAAGTGAACTGCCGATAAATTTCGTCATACCGAATAAGCCAAATGCACTGACAGGCTTAAACCAAAAGGTGTGTAGCGGGTTGACTGGTTCGTTTCTCCGGTCACAGGGGCATCAACGCTACCTGACGGATCTTCCCCGCCAATTTCACTCAAGTCATTGATTAAAATAACAAGAACCGGAAAAACGCTTAAAATGTAGGCATGTATATTGTATTTATAATATTGACATAACAGACTATATATGATTATAATGTCGCCATGTTTATAGCCCACATACCCAACCGCAACTCAAAACCCACCATCCTGCTCCGCGAGTCCTACCGCGAGGGCGGCAAGGTCAAGACGCGCACCATCGCCAACCTGACGAAGTGGCCGCCGGAGCGGCTCGCGGCCATGGAACGGCTGTGCAAAGGCGAGTTCGACGGATGGTCCGGGGAGGACATGGTCAGCGGCGAGATTTTCGGCGTATTGTTCGCCCTCAAGTTCCTGGCCGACCAGGCGGGCATCACGCGGGTGCTGGGCGCCGCCCCGGAAAGCAAGCTGAGCCTGTTCCTGATCCTGGCGCGCATCGCCCACGGCGGGTCGCGACTGTCGGCAGTGCGCTGGGCGGGGCAGCACGCGGTGGGAGACGTGCTGGGGCTGGGCGAGTTCGACGAGGACGACCTGTACGCCGCGCTGGACTGGCTGGCGGGCCAGCAGGAGCGGATCGAGCGGGAGCTGTACCAGGCGCATGTGGCGCGGCACGGGAAGCCGCCGGCGCTGGTCCTGTACGACGTGACCTCCAGCTATTTCGAGGGCGAGTCCAACGAGTTGGCCGAGTACGGCTACAACCGCGACGGCAAGAAGGGCAAGCTGCAAATCGTCATCGGCCTGCTGACGGCGGAGGACGGGGACCCGCTGGCGGTGCGGGTGTTCGAGGGGAACACGGCGGACCCCTCCACGGTGGCCGGCCAGATCAAGATATTGAAGGAGCAGTTCGGCATCGCCGAGGTGGTGATGGTGGGGGACCGGGGCATGATCAAGGCCAAGGGGAAGGAAGCCCTGTCGGCGGAAGGCTTCCGCTACATCACCGCGCTGACCGACGCCCAGGTGCGCACCCTGCTCAAGCAGGGCGTGTTGCAGCCGGACCTGTTCGACACCCACCTCTGCGAGGTGGAGCACGACGGCAAGCGCCTGGTCGTACGCCGCAACGACACCGTGCGGGTGCGCGAGGAAAGGCGGCGGGCGGACAAGCTGAAACAGTTGCAGGAAAAGGTCGGCGAGCGCAACGCCTTCGTCGCGAAGTCCAGCCGCGCCAGCGCGGAGAAGGGGCTGGCCGCGCTGCAGCGCTGGGTCAAAAGCCACAAGCTGGGCAAGTTTGTCACACTGACGATGGAGGAGCGGGTGATCCTCTGCGCCATCGACGAGGTGGCCAAGGAGGAAGACGGACTGCTCGACGGCTGCTACATCCTGGAGACGGATGTCCCCAAGGGCTTGATGGATGCCGCGACGGTGGACGGGCGCTACCGCGACCTGCAAAAGGTCGAGCGCAACTTCCGCACGATAAAAACGACGTTCCTGGAAATCCGCCCGATCTTCGTCCGCAAGGCGAAGCGCACCAAGGCCCATGTGTTCGTCGCGATGCTGGCGTTGAAGATAACCCGCCAGTTCGGGGCCGGCCTGCGCAAGGGCTTCGGAACCGTCGGCGAAGACGACGCGGCCATCACCCCCGAAGACGCGCTGGTGGCGCTGGGGCGGCTGACCTACCTCTATACGACGGGCCGCGACGGACAGCGCCAAGCCCGCCTGCCCCGCCCGGACGAACACCAGTCCAAAATCCTCGATGCCCTGGGGCTTTCCTTCCCGGCCAAGACGAAAGCACTCAAACTGGCGGCGTAGGCAGTAGCCGATTTCGCCGAATCGTCAACTTTCAAATCAAAAACAAACACCTATGGCAGAATTGCGCCTGCTGGCTGGGGGAACATCCGCCCGAGCGGATGATTGCAGTCTCAGTTGCAATTAATCCTGTCCCGGCCTCGGCGATAGTTGCAATTAATGTGGTCCCGAAAATGCGCTGATTGCAGTCCCAGCCGTTTTTGATTTCAGGCCGTTACAAATAAACCCCCAAAAGTAGAAGCGGCATCTTGCCGCTTTAAGCGGCTGGAAGCCGCATATTTAACGATATGAGCCAAAAATGGTAAAACTTCATTTTCGAGGAGGAGTTTCTGCGCGAACACTGGTGTCCCGCCGCCAAGGGCAAGCGCGGCGCACCCTTATGAATACTCCGACATCGCCATTCAAACGCTGTTGACGCTGAAGGCCATGTTCCGCCTGCCTTACAGCGCACTGGAGGGCTTTGGCCATTCGCTGATGCAGTTATTTATGCACCAGATGGAATGGAAGTTCTTCCCCATGATCCATGTACAATGCTATCCTTATATGAGTTTTATTCAATGCAACGAATCGGCCTGACCGGGGCAAGGCCATTGCAAACAGTTGCGATAAATTGCCGATAGAAGTGCCCCGATACTGCACGTTTTTTCAACTCGCCCGTCAACTGGAGTAAAAACCCATGGCAACACCCGATTCTGCAATCTCGCTTGAAGACAAGCTCACGGCAGCCGCCCGCGCCGAGAGGCTGGCCCGCGCCCACAGCCTCGTCCAAAACTATATGCTGGCCTCCGCCAGCATCGCCCTGGTACCGTTGCCGCTGCTCGACCTGGCAGGCATCACGGCGGTGCAAGTCAAGCTGGTGCATGGCCTCGCCAAGCATTACGACGTGCCGTTCAAGGAAAACATCGCCAAGTCGCTGGTCGCCGCGTTGCTGTCCGGCGCGTCGTCCGTTCTCCTAGTCAAGGGGCTGGTCAGCCTCGCCAAGGCCATCCCAGTGCTGGGCACGCTGGCCAGCGGCAGCATTGCCATCAGCGGCGCGTCGGTGACCTATGCGGTTGGCGAGGTGTTCATCAGGCATTTCGAGTCCGGTGGCACCTTATTGGACTTCGATCCGAAGCAGGTGAAGGACTTGTTCCAACGGCTGTTGAAAAAAGACAAGGCAGCCGCTCAGACCGTCCAGGAAGCCGTTGCGGAAACGCCCGTCGATTCCACCCCCGCCGCCGTATAAGCGGCCATTTGAACAGTGTGCGGCTTACCGTCAGCGGAGCCGCACACCTTATTTGGCGTGTTTTGATGAGCATTTTTATCACTGCGGTCATGGCCCTGGCCCTAGGATTTGTAGCGGCTTTAGCGCTGCTGTTGGGCGGCTACTGGAAAGCACCGGAACTGCTTAAGCAGCAGATACTGGCACTTCCGGGTGCGTTGTGGACCGCCTGCCGGACGGGCTTGAAGCGGATCAAGCAAACGGTCTTGGCATCGTTTCGCAAGCGGCATGCCCTACCGGTCAAATTCCGCGACTGGGTTGCGTGCGATTTGGGCGACCACCCGGTTTTGCAAGCCTGGCTGCTGTCCTTGCCGGAGCCAGGGTTCCAAGCGCTGACCCAAGGGACGGTGAGGTATTGCGTCGACTTGAAAATCGAACTGTCCTGGCTGGCGGAGCGGCACGTCGATGTGGCCCCGCCCGTGCAACAAGCCGTCAAGGCCATCGTCGTGGACTATCTGCACGGCTGCTGGCGGGCAGTCTGCCACAGGAAGTCCATTGCCTTGTTCGGCCTTTACCGGCAATTGGTCGCCGAACCGACGGACTCGCGGCACATCGACCTGCGCCGCCAGGCGTTCAAGCGGGTGACGGCGCTGGGTTTGGCCGCGCCCATCCCGGCCTACGAATTAATCATGGCCTCGGAGCGGCAGCGGCAGGTGCTGGCGGCCAAGGCCATCCGCGAGACCGCCACCAAGGACTGGGACACCTTCGCCAAGCTGCTGGCCGAACTCCTGACCGGCGACGGCGAAGATCCGCCGCCTGGCCCGGCGGCTTGAACGTTGGCGGCTAACCGGTAGGTGCCTGTGCGGGGGATCACGAGGAAAAGCCCACGAAACCACTTGATGCGTTTAACTGAAACCTGACTGGAGAAGACCATGGCGACACCCGATTCTGCTGTCTCGCTTGATGGCAAGCTTACCGCAGCCACCCGTGCCGAGCGGCTGGCCAACGCACACACCCTTGCCAAGCACTATGTCCTGGCCGCTGCCAGCACCGCGCTGATCCCGGTGCCCCTGGCCGACTTGGGTGCCTTGATGGCCCTGCAAGTCAAGCTGGTGCATGGCCTCGCCACGCATTATGCAGTGCCGTTCAAAGACAACCTCGCCCGGTCGCTGGTCGCCTCGCTGCTCTCCGGCGCGTCATGGAAGCTTGGCGTACTCGCCTTGTCCAGCCTTGCCAAGGCGGTTCCGGGGCTGGGCGGACTAGCCGGCGGCGGCGGCATGGCGGTCGTGTCCGCGTCGGTGACCTATGCGGTTGGCGAGGTCTTCATTCGGCACTTTGAGGCCAGCGGCAGCTTGCTGGACTTCGACCCGGCCAAGATGAAGGCACCGTTCCTGCTTGAGTTGCAAAACGGCCAGGCCGAAACCCATGAGCATGCCGAAATCCCCGACGAAGCCTCTGTAGAAACCCCGGCCGAAGCTTCTGGCCCGGCCCCCGCAGGAGAAGCGATTGCGGAAACGCTTGCCAGTCCCCCTTTGCCGGATACGCATGAGACCGGACAGTCCATGCCCGACGCTCCGCCGCGCGGGGACCTGTTGGAAGACATTGTCGGCATCGGCGAGGTCTTCGCCGGAAGATTGCGCGCAGCCGGCATTGGCAGTTTTGCCGAACTGGCCGCCTCGTCGCCGGAACGCATCAGGCAGATCGTCGGGCACAGGGCACCATTGTCCGGCGAACCCATAAGCTCCTGGATTAAACAAGCCGATGACCTTGCCCGGGGTCGGCATCCTCAAGGATTACCCCCTAAACCGAAACACAAGGAGACACCGCGATGAGCGACACCCCCAGCCAACTTCCCGACATCCCCGGCCTGGACATGGTCG
>Ga0209697_10003963_pt1 | contig 19670 bp, 17 predicted proteins | sample AliMusrvi5mmetaG_FD_184115 | JGI IMG/M metagenome (GOLD analysis project Ga0209697, IMG submission 184115) | Freshwater lake bacterial and archeal communities from Alinen Mustajarvi, Finland, to study Microbial Dark Matter (Phase II) - Alinen... | ecosystem: Environmental > Aquatic > Freshwater...
GAATAAGGAGGTGTTGTATATGTATACTGTCAATTTTGAAATATCAGGACCGATGGCAATGTTTACGCGGCCTGATACCGGTTCTACGCCGATTTCATATTCGGTACCAACATGGTCAGCGATTAAAGGAATGTTTGAGTCAGTAGCAAGGATGCAACAGGCGTATATTCATCCGACTTTTGTTGAGATATGCCGTCCGGTGCGCTTTGAGCGTTATGTTACAAATTACGGAGGTCCTTTGCGGAACTCAAAACAAGTTGCGAACAATAACAATTTCCAACTGATCGCAACCGTTCTCGTTGATGTCTGCTATCGCGTTTTCGGTGATGTACGGCAACTGGAAGATACTGTCAACGATGTCAACTGGGCACATGCGCTACAGGACCGTTTTATGCGTCGTTTGCGGCATGGGCACTTCTTTTATACACCTGTTTTAGGATGGCGTGAGTTTGTGCCAGACTACTTCGGGCCATTGCGACCAGAAACTCATCGTGATAAAAACGTGAATTTCGTTTTGCCATCTTTATTGCGATCCGTCTTTAGTGAACCTGTCAACGGAAGTGTAAAACCTTGTTACCAGCAGAACGTCGTTATCCGAGATGGTACGTTATACTATGACAGGAAGGAATAACCAATGTTGACAGAATCTTTCCTTCTCTCACTAGCATTGAAAAATGCGGAGATACTACCGGATCCACAGCATCAGAGTATAAAAATACCTGGCGAATCAACTGGGCCAATAATACGAATATGCTTGGATTCAACAGGAACCATCAATAGATGTGAATGTATTGCCAGGGACAACATGGCTGGATTATGGGTTCACGGTGATGGTAATCAGAACTACTTCCCGATAATTCGATTGACCCAGCCTATGATGGAAGAGAAATCAATAGATATTCACTCTCTAGAAGATACGGATATAACTAAACGAAGGCAATCCACCACGGAAAGGAAGAAAAGACTTCTACAAAGACTTGAGCATGCTCAACCGAACAACATAAATAAGGACACACATAATTTATTCGACAGATTGGGTGATAAGGCGCGTAACTTGGCAGTTATTTTCAATGGGGAAAATCAGGAGATAGTTCAAGTATGCAGTGCCTTCACCCATTCAATATCAATCGACTCCAAAGGCGAAATTACTCAATCAATTCCATTTTGGGAAATGCTACGAATAAAGGCAATGGAATGGGCTAATAAGTGTAACGACATTTCAGAACTTGATGCTTTAGAGGTATTGCTTTTCACAGCAAGCAGTGAGAGTGGTAAGAAGAAGGTACAACTGGCGCTTGATGTCGACGACATGAGGAGTATCTATCAATCAGATATCAGAAAGAAAGTCATAGCAACATTGCGACGAAAAGATAAAAACAGTAGTAATGTGTCATTATTACAAACCAACGGTTCATTCAATAGATGTGCTTATACGGGTACCACTGACCTCTGGGATAAACCATTTCCCAGCGTAAAACTACCAGTTTTCGGTAAGGGATTTTCTATTTTCTCTATGTTCAGTGCTGCAGAATGCAATTTGCGTTATGGCCTAAAAGACCATGAAATAATTCCTGTAGCGAAGGAGATCGTCCTTAATATGCAAGATTCTCTCAATGAGATCGTCCGTCCAGAACGCAAAGGAAGTACTTGGCGTAGTATTCCTAGTGAAAAACCAGGTCCTCCTGATCAACTAATCGTCTATGTCGACGGACGACCGAACATTCCAATCCAAGTAGCCGACTTTTTTGGTGAGAGTGACGATACCTGCAATCGACAATTTGCTGCTGATGCCTCGACTATTTGTGATGCATTAAGTGGCATTCAGCGGGAGAAACCAGATAGCCGTCTGAATTTGATCATTCTGCGCAAAGCATCTGATGGGCAAGCCTTTGTGGCACTTGCGGAGTCACCTACCATCGAAGAGGTATTACGAGGAGCCGACTGGTGGCAAAGAGCAGCGAGAAATGTACCCCTCGGAACTAATGATAAAGATGAATATGCAATCAGCCTTCCGGTACTCAATGAAGTAAATAACTTTGTTCACTTGAAACCGTCTGCGCTTTATCCTGGGCAGATGGCAGCGTTACTAATCCAAGTCAGGCTGGCGAAACGCAATAATCACGAAAAGGAAAAGGGAACAAAATCTTCATACACTCTACGGGGTATTGCATTCAGTCAGGTGCTGGATATAATGCTTCAGAAGCCCAATAAGGCTGAAATGGCAGCTCATATTGTTCTTTCACTAATCATTGCTCATTTCGGTTCGTTTTTAATGCGTATTAGTGAGTGGCAAAATAAAGGTGGTTTCAGGAATTTCGAGGATTTCGACACCAGGGATCGACTCTCTGCTCTGCGGGCAGTGAGTATAATCGGCTTATCACTTTATGCTCTGAATAGCAAGAAGGAGGATTATATGCACAAAGCGGCTTTTCAGATCGGGCGCGTTTTAGCGCTTGCTGATCGCCTGCACCGATGTTATTGCACAGTTGTGCGAGATGGAGCAATGCCATCGAATTTGATCGGAAACGCAGTATTTGATACTGCACTTTCCTGTCCCGAGAAGGCTCTAGCAATTCTTGCCCAACGCTTCCGCATTTATCTGGGATGGGCAGAATCCGTCAGACCTGACACGTATCCCGACTCTGTTGAGAAACAGCCCAAGCAGAAACACATCGCCGTATTGGAGGCAAAGAAGATATTGCGTCAGTACAAGGTATTGGCGGAAGAATTGCATCAACAAGGTCTACCGCTACAGTGTAATGATGTTATGAAAGCCCATCTGCTACTCGGCTATCTAGCCGGAGAAGAATCTTTAGGAACGGAAGGAGTTGACAAATGAGCTACGACGGTATTTTGAATCGGGTAACCGGTCTGCTAATTATCGAGGTGCGAAATTCGAACCCGAATGGTGATCCCGACAATGAAGGAGAGCCGCGGCAGAGGCAAGACGGATACGGCATCATAACGGGCGTATCGCTGAAACGTAAACTACGTGATTTAGTTGAAGCGAAAGATGGTCCTGTTTGGGACGTATTGAGTAAGGAGTTAGGCATTTCTGGTCAGCCGGAGGTATTCCAGGTTCTCGAGAGTCGAGGTAGAAATCGAGAAGAAATCAAAAACTTGAAGAAGGATGAGTTTCAACGGCGCTATTGGGATGCTCGTTTATTTGGAACAACGTTTCTTGAGTCAATTAAGAATGACAAAAACGTCAAACCTGCTGACGTTGAGCATTTTATTCGGACAGGTGTAGCACAGATTCCTAATGCGATCTCGATCGCTCCGATTGCTATCGAGAGAATAACCAATACGAATAAGGCAGGCGTTCAAGAAGGTAAAGACCGTGGCATGGCGCCTCTCGCGTATCGGGTGGTGCAACATGGTGTCTATGCAATGCCGTTCTTCATCAATCCATCGGCTGCAACGCGTTCAGGTTGCCAACCGGTAGATATAGCACTACTGAAGCGATTGCTTCCTTATGCCTACCCGCAAACGGCCTCTTCTGTCCGTCCTTGCGTTGAGATTAGGCATGCCTGGTATGTGGAACACCGGTCTCCACTGGGGTCTTATTCTGACTTTGCCATCCTAGATGCTTTGACGCCGAAAAAGCGTGAGAATCCTCAGATTCCTTCCAGCAATTGGGATGAATACGAAGTACCGATGGGTATCCCCGATATTGAGAAATCGGTTGGGTTACAATGTATAGACTTAACATGCATCTAAATGAAGAACCTCTGGCACACAGCCCGAATCCTCCTATTAGTGAGCAGAAATACAGTGAACACATCGAAAACGTTCGGCAACAAGCCGTAACGAATGCTCGGAGTGCCTCTGAATACTACTCTGGGGAAAGGGATGTATTCGTGCAAGAGATCGAAGCGGCGGCAATATTCCATGATCTGGGCAAACTTGATGCGGAAAACCAGATAGTATTGCACCAAATTCATGGTGGAAAGCTACCAATACCTCATGAGGACGCCGGTGTAGCCGAATTATTGCAATTAGGACGTAATGAGTCCGTTGTTCTAGTGGCAGCGCACCATGCGGGACTCTTCTGTGCTGAAGAAGAGCAAAAGAAGCAGAACCGCCCATTTCGTGACATGCGAGTACAAACGGTTTATGGTCTATTGGGGAAAGTGGCAGAGCATACTGATGCGAATCTCTCAACATATCTACAATCCCATGAAGCGGTAGGCCTTCCGAAATTGCCGAGTGTATGCAAAACCCCCATTCATTCTTGTGGGTTCACTCGACGGATTGCACTATCATGTCTCGTAGACGCTGATCATGGTGACACGGCTTGTCATTATAATACTGAAGTTCAGGCGACATCAGTGCCTTGTCGCTGGGAGGAGCGATTAGCAGCGTTGGAAGCATATGTGCAAAATCTCCCGCAAACTTGTTCTCGTGACGCTCTGCGTAACGAGGTGTATATAGTTTGCTGTAGTGCTGATACAGAAATACCTGTGAAGGCATGCGACGCACCGGTTGGCAGTGGGAAGACAACAGCTGTAATGGCAAACCTTTTACAGGCAGCCATAAAGAGAAAACTACGACATATTATCGTTGTTCTTCCCTATACAAACATTATTAAGCAGTCGGTAAAAACCTATCGAGAAGCGTTAACCCTACCGGGTGAAAACCCAGATGATGTAGTTGCTGAGCATCATCACAGAGCCGACTTTGGAAGCATTGAGTTGCGGCAACTGGCGACTCTTTGGAAAGCGCCCGTTATTGTTACAACCGCTGTACAGTTTTTTGAGACGTTAGGGTCGCACAACCCTGCGCAGCTACGAAAGCTGCACGAATTGCCTGGTTCAGCTGTATTCGTGGATGAAATGCATACAGCGTTACCCACTCCGCTCTGGCCACAAATTTGGCGTTGGTTGCGGACCTGGACAAAGGAATGGGGGGGATACCTTGTGTTGGCCAGCGGATCGCTGCCATGTTTTTGGGAATTGAAAGAATTCGTCCCCGAGCCGGAGATCGTGCCCCATTTATTGCCAGAAGAACTGCGTCGGCGACTAACTGTTGCCGAAGATGAACGCATTCGCTATGTCACCACTCAAAAGCCGATGAACCCTACGGAGTTAATAAAACTCGTACTCGAGAAACCCGGTCCCCGTTTACTTATTATGAATACAGTACAGTCGGCAGCATACATTGCAGACTTACTTAAGAAGGATGGGAATCATGTAATGCATATCTCGACAGCACTGGCTCCTGCACATCGTGATCAAATTGTTGCGGCGGTGAGAGAACGGCTTCAATACTCTTTCTCGGATTGGACTTTAGTGGCGACCAGTTGTGTTGAAGCAGGGATGGATTTTTCGTTCAGAAGCGGGTTCCGGGAACGTGCGACAACAGCAAGCCTGATTCAGGTTGGTGGGCGAGTCAGTCGTGGAGCCGAATATCAAGAAGCTGTTGTGTGGGATTTTCGCACCGAGGGAGGATTACTCACACAAAATCCAATGCTGCAACTACCTCGACAAATTGTCCAGCGATTATTTGAGACGAACCAGATGAACACCTTATCACCTGGCGAATTAGCAAAACAGGCTATGCTGAGTGAACTCACGGAAAAAGGGAAAACGGATGCCGAATCATTGATAAAGGCAGAAAATCAGAAGGACTACCCGACAGTAAGTAGGCTGTGCCGGGTTATCAATACAGATACACGTTTAGTAGTCGTTTCCAAGTCACTTGCGGAACGTATTAGAAACCGGACACGCGTGAATAGTCAAGAATTACTTCGGCTTAGTGTCCAGATGTGGACGCAGAAGATTGAAAAAGGCGTGTTGCCTATTGAGCTCTTACGAGGAAAGGCTGGTGAAGCCGATGCGCTTTATTATTGGACAGCTGAATATGATCCGTCCTTCCTTGGTTATATGGCAGGAGCTTTGCCGATGCTAGAAACTGTCCAGGAAGGTATATTCATCGCATGATGTCTTCTGTCAACCCGGAAAATTCATGGAAGCGCCGAATAATGCAGGTTAGGTTGAGAAAGGACAGACATGAATAGAGAATCCGGTTTTCCAGACGAGGAGATCGTCCTTATCTCAGCGATTGAGCACTATGCGTACTGCCCGCGGCAGTATGCGTTGATCCACCTTGAGCAGGTCTTTGAAGAGAACGTCTTCACCCTGCAGGGATCGGCGCAGCATGCGCGGGCGGATGAGACGACGACGACCTATGCGGAGGGGATGCGCGTGGAGCACGCGCTTCCCCTCTGGTCTGAGACGTATGGTCTGCTGGGCAAGGCGGATGTGGTGGAGTTCCATGACGCGGGCCCGGTGACGCCGGTAGAATATAAACATGGCGCGAAACGCCAGCGGGTGCATGACGATTTGCAACTGTGTGCGCAGGCGCTGTGCCTGGAGGAGATGCTGGGGACAACGATTGCGGCGGGGGCGGTCTTTTACCATGGCTCGCAACATCGGCGCGAGGTGCCCTTCACACCGGCGTTGCGTGCAGCGACAGTGGAGGCCGTCGCCGCCATTCGCGCGCTGGCGCGCGCCGGGTGCATGCCGTCTCCGGTGCGGGATGCGCGGTGCACGCACTGCTCGCTCCTGGATGTTTGTCAACCTGAGTTGCTCACGGAAGCGGAGCAAGCATCCCGTGTGGTGCGTTCTTCCCGGGGCGAGGGGGCCAATCAACATGCTGGTGACGACAAAGGCGCGCTCCCGGATGTCTGTGAATCCATGGATCCGCTTTATCAATTGCCACCGGAGGAGGCCTGAGCGATGGCGCAACAACTACTGAACACCTTGTTCGTCCAAACCCCGGATGCCTATGTCCGCCTGGATGGCGAGACGTTTCGCGTGGAGGTGGAGACGCAATGTGTGTTGCAGGTGCCGATCCACCATATCGGCGCGGTGGTGCTCTTTGGCCATTGTTCCATCAGCCCCGGCGCCATGCAACGCTGTGCGCGCGACGGACGCGAAGTAACCTTCCTTGATTTCAACGGCCGTTTTCGCTGTCGGGTCGATGGCCCGACACATGGCAACGTGATGCTGCGCCTGGCGCAATATGGCGCCTACTGCAACGAGACCCAGAAGGCGGAGATCGCACGGCGGATCGTGGCGGCGAAACTGCGCAACAGCCGGCAACTGCTGCTGCGCAGTGGGCGCGATGCGAAAGTACCCGAGGTGCGCCAGCAGATCGCCGACGCCGCCGCCGCACATGCCGCGGGATTGTCGCAATTGCCGCGGGCCGGTACGCTCGATGAAATTCGCGGCGTGGAGGGGAATGCCGCCTCCGCCTATTTCGCCGTCTTTGGTCATCTGCTCACGGTGGAAACGACGGAATTCGCCTTTACCGTCCGCACGCGACGTCCGCCGCGCGATCGGGTGAATGCCGTGCTCTCTTTTCTCTACGCCATCCTGGCCCATGACTGTTCTTCGGCGGTTGAAGGCGTGGGACTTGATCCGCAATTGGGGTTTTTACATGCCATTCGCCCGGGTCGCCCCGCGCTGGCTCTCGACTTGATGGAAGAATTTCGCGCCTGCATCGCAGACCGCCTGGCGTTGACGCTTATCAATCGTCGCCAGCTTCGCCCCACACACTTTGATACGCGCACGGATGCCGGCGAGAGCGTGCTGCTGAATGAGGAGGGGCGCAAACTGGTACTGGTAGCATATCAGAAACGGAAGGAGGAACCGGTCAAGCATCGCTTGTTGAACACCGAGACCCCGTTAGGGCTCGCGCCGCATTTACAGGCGCGCTTGCTCGCCCGGTATCTGCGTGGGGATATCGAACAATATCATCCCTTCCTGTCGCCATAGACATCGTGACGGGAAGGACGGGGTGCGCGTCTGCGCAGTCCGGCAAATGGCGCTGCGCGTATGGTATAGAATAGTGGATATTGTCGTCACGTATGATGTGAATACCTTGACCAAAGAGGGACGCCGGCGCTTGCGCCGCGTCGCGAAAGTCTGCGTGGGCTGTGGACAGCGCGTGCAGTGGTCGGTATTTGAATGTTCGGTATCGGACATACAACTCGAACGTTTTCGCCAGCGACTGTTGGCGGAGATTGACGCCAAGGAAGACAGCCTGCGCATCTATCATCTGCGTGGGGGGCGCGACGATGCGGTAGAATCATTTGGACGCGATGGATTTATTGATTTTACCGACCCACTGATCTGCTGAATATTTGCGCGAACCTCAAGCGCTGCGCCTGCATGAGGGAGGTTCGCGCCGCAGGGTGTATTTGGAGAAAACCATTCGCGCGTGACCCGGTGCGAAAACGGTCCGGTCAGCCGTCGCTGGATGCGAGAAATGGCCGTTGCACCCGGCCCTCGGGCCGGGTGAGGATTGAAACTTACGTTGCCTTGAATGGCACCCACTTATAAAGCGTTGCACCCGGCCCTCGGGCCGGGTGAGGATTGAAACGCCCACTGTTCAACTATCCCAGCAAAAACCGTCAAGTTGCACCCGGCCCTCGGGCCGGGTGAGGATTGAAACCTGCTGCTATGCAGCGATCGTGGGCATAATTGCCGTTGCACCCGGCCCTCGGGCCGGGTGAGGATTGAAACTACCTCCTGCCGAAGAGTGGACAGTACGACGTATGTTGCACCCGGCCCTCGGGCCGGGTGAGGATTGAAACACAAGCCCGGTAAGCGTAGTGAGCACCAGATTAAGTTGCACCCGGCCCTCGGGCCGGGTGAGGATTGAAACATGTATTTTCCCTTCCTGCTGCTATGCAGCGATCGTTGCACCCGGCCCTCGGGCCGGGTGAGGATTGAAACAACTCAGATTGTATGGAAGTGTTGCGCACGTTGCCGGGTTGCACCCGGCCCTCGGGCCGGGTGAGGATTGAAACCCTCCAGCATCTCGGACAGCTCGCTGTGCATGAGGTTGCACCCGGCCCTCGGGCCGGGTGAGGATTGAAACAATTTGTTGAGCTTCACCTTCCGTAAGCGGAGGACGTTGCACCCGGCCCTCGGGCCGGGTGAGGATTGAAACTACCTGGGCACCTTGCCAGGTTCGCCGGTCCAACTGTTGCACCCGGCCCTCGGGCCGGGTGAGGATTGAAACCTTTTTCAGACGTTGCTACGACGATTTGAAGGACGTTGCACCCGGCCCTCGGGCCGGGTGAGGATTGAAACATCCTCCTCGTCGCGGGCGTCAATAAAGGGAAGCACATGTTGCACCCGGCCCTCGGGCCGGGTGAGGATTGAAACCCGTAGTTTCCTATGATATGGAAAACGGCGACTGGGTTGCACCCGGCCCTCGGGCCGGGTGAGGATTGAAACATCCCCTTTGTCGCTGCGTTAACGTAAACCCCTTCGTTGCACCCGGCCCTCGGGCCGGGTGAGGATTGAAACTATTCATCGCACGAACACCCGAAAAAACGAGCCGTGTTGCACCCGGCCCTCGGGCCGGGTGAGGATTGAAACATCCCCCGAGGTGTCGGAGGAACGACTGAGAACCGTTGCACCCGGCCCTCGGGCCGGGTGAGGATTGAAACCGATATCCATTATTCACCCTCACTGATACAGGGCAATGTTGCACCCGGCCCTCGGGCCGGGTGAGGATTGAAACCGGCTCTCCGCAGATTGTAGATCGTGCCCGTGCTGGTTGCACCCGGCCCTCGGGCCGGGTGAGGATTGAAACGAAAGGGGTGTCGAAAATGAAGACGCCGTTGTAGTTGCACCCGGCCCTCGGGCCGGGTGAGGATTGAAACACCTATTCCAGCCACGAGAGGGACTTGTCGAACTGGTTGCACCCGGCCCTCGGGCCGGGTGAGGATTGAAACTTCGGCTGATGGTTTTAAATTTTCGAGGTCGAGAGGTTGCACCCGGCCCTCGGGCCGGGTGAGGATTGAAACCCGAGCAGCCCGGTCGTGATGGCTTGAGCTCCCATGGTTGCACCCGGCCCTCGGGCCGGGTGAGGATTGAAACCCGGTGCGTTTACCGGGTTGATCACCGTTGATCGGTTGCACCCGGCCCTCGGGCCGGGTGAGGATTGAAACCGCTTGCCGGGCAATGTCCTCCGGGTCCATGTTGGTTGCACCCGGCCCTCGGGCCGGGTGAGGATTGAAACTCGCGCCAATCGCCATCCTCCCGAAAATAATAGCGTTGCACCCGGCCCTCGGGCCGGGTGAGGATTGAAACATCCGTAGGAGGGCTTGCGCGTGCAGGCGTTGACGTTGCACCCGGCCCTCGGGCCGGGTGAGGATTGAAACTAGCAAATTCAGCCAGGCTTGTCAACGATTTCTACGTTGCACCCGGCCCTCGGGCCGGGTGAGGATTGAAACGCGTACCAGGCGCGGCACCGCGCGCGGTTCGCATGTTGCACCCGGCCCTCGGGCCGGGTGAGGATTGAAACCTCATGGAGGCGGATGATGTCTCCAGGAAAATCGTTGCACCCGGCCCTCGGGCCGGGTGAGGATTGAAACCGGAGATTTGCGTACAGGCATCCACTGCCGCCGCGTTGCACCCGGCCCTCGGGCCGGGTGAGGATTGAAACCGAGTCGATGCGCCTCATTGCAAACACGTTCCCGACGTTGCACCCGGCCCTCGGGCCGGGTGAGGATTGAAACATTGGGGGGATGTCGAGCATCCCCGGTGTTTTTTGTTGCACCCGGCCCTCGGGCCGGGTGAGGATTGAAACTACCCCGATGCCACACTAGAGACGTGGCGACAACTGTTGCACCCGGCCCTCGGGCCGGGTGAGGATTGAAACGCCTCATATAACTGGATGCTGTGTAACACCCGCTGGGTTGCACCCGGCCCTCGGGCCGGGTGAGGATTGAAACCGTGATCCTATTGGCCCGATGGATATAAGTTGGGTTGCACCCGGCCCTCGGGCCGGGTGAGGATTGAAACTAGCAAATCCGCTACGAGGAGTCAACATCCGGAGGTTGCACCCGGCCCTCGGGCCGGGTGAGGATTGAAACAGAGATTCAAGCAAGAGGGATTCAGCCGGGCTGAGCGTTGCACCCGATCCTCGGGTCGGGTGAGGGCCATACCCCCGGCCCTCGGGCCGGGTGAGGGCCATACCTGGGGACAGCCAGCCATTTCGCATAAGGCGCTGGGTTGCGGTACGGGGGATGACCTGGCGAAATGGTGGCAGTCCCCATGTATGCGTTTTTCTCCGTGGTCCGTTGTGGTATACTGGTGTTGGAAGTGCTCTGGCCCGAACTCCAGATACCGTGCTCCTGGGGTTAATCGTGTACGGTACGGCTAAGTGGGGCCGTGGCTCCAGCACTGGCTGATGGTGGTATGTGCCCATCCCAGAGCATCTTCTGTCCTTGCCTCCCCGTCCACTGTTCAACGGAACGCGTTCCTCATGGCACCTCATCACGTCATCCTCCATCGGGCATACATGGGGACAGCCAGCCATTTCGCATAAGGCGTTGGGCTGCTGTGCGGGGAATGACCTGGCGAAATGGTGGCAGTCCCCATGTATGCCAGCCATTTCGCATATGGCGCTGGGCTGCGGTGCGGGGGATGACCTGGCGAAATGGTGGCAGTCCCCATGTATGGTCGGGTCCTCTCAGATCCGCCTGCTGCCTTGCCATATCCCTTCGCGTGCGCTATCATACAGTAGCGGACGGGGTGCTGGTTGCCGCGCAACACGCCATGCTTTCACCTGTTGAAGCGGTTGGCGCTGTCTTCGGGAACTTCTTCCGCCCTTCAACGTCAAACCATAAAGAGTCTGTCCAAAAGTCCGGCATTTTTCATCGCGCGCCGATTTTGGGGTCAGGCGCGAAGCGATTTTTGACTGTATCGAGAAGAGACACACGAGAAAATCGCGACAAAGCCTGACCCCAAAAGATGCCGCGAGGACATTTGTCGGACTTTGGGACAGGCTCATAAAGAGTCTGTGTCCAATTTCGTGGCTATTCGCAGGCTCCACAGAAGTAACTATCGTTAGCTGTATGCGATTTTCGCGTACAGCTTCTATGCTGACTGCGGACTGTAATCTGCCTGTCGCATTGTGCGCTGGAGACTGTCGTGCCTACTGATTCCTCGATCCATGTTGACATTGTGCTGACGCGCGAACAACTGCACCAGATGCACGCGGTGCAGCAGGAGACCGGGCAGACACTGGATGACATCCTGGTCAGTCTCGGCATCTGTTCGGCGGAATCGGCGCTCCATGTGCTTTCCCGGCATACCGGATTGCCCCTCGTCCACATCAGTGAGCGCGACCTCGATCCGCGCGTGATTGCGCGCATTCCCACGGAACTCGCCTTTCGCCACCAGGTGTTGCCGCTCTCCGCCACTGCCACCAAGTTGCGCGTGGCCATTGCCGACCCGTTCAACACCATCGCGGCGGATGATATCCGCTTCGTCACCGGCGCGGATGTGGAAATGGTGTTCGCCAATCCCCAGGACATCCAGCGCCTGGTCGAGGAGCACTATACCCGGCGCATGATTGCCGACACCACGGAAGACGACGTGCAGGTGCTCGATGAGTCGAATGACGAAATCGGCGACCTGGAGACGATGGCCAAGGAAGCGACCGTCGTCAAATTCGTCAACCTGATTCTGCGACAGGCGGTGCAGGAACGCGCCAGCGACGTACACGTGGAACCCTTTGAGCGCGGCGTGCAGGTGCGCTACCGCATCGACGGGATTTTACATGAGGTGTCGTCGCCGCCGCGCCGGTTGCAATCCGCCATCACCTCCCGCTTGAAGATCATGGCCAATATGGATATCGCCGAACGGCGGAAACCGCAGGATGGCCGCATTAAGACGCGCATCGCCGGGCGCGAGATCGATATCCGCGTCTCCACCGTGCCCACCCTCTACGGGGAGAGCGTGGTGCTGCGCCTGCTGGACCGCAGTGCCGCCAATTTCGGGCTGGCGGAGATCGGCATGTTGCCGGGCACCTATCTGCAAATCGAACAACTCATCACCATGCCCCACGGCATGGTCCTTGCCACCGGGCCGACCGGCAGCGGCAAGACCACCACGCTGTACGCCGCATTGCGCTCCGCTTATTCGACGGAAAAGAAGATCCTCACCATCGAGGATCCCATCGAATACCAGTTGAACGGCGTGAATCAGATGCAAGTCCACCCGCAGATCGGGTTGACCTTTGCCGCCGGGTTGCGCTCTATTTTGCGCCAGGATCCGGATATCATTATGGTCGGCGAAATTCGCGATAGCGAGACGGCGGAAATTGCCGTGCACTCCGCGCTGACCGGGCACCTGGTCTTCAGCACGCTGCACACCAATGACGCCGCCAGTGCGGTCACCCGCTTGCTGGAGATGGGCATCGAACCGTATCTGGTCGCCTCTTCGGTGGAAGCCGTGGTGGCGCAACGCCTGGTGCGCACGATCTGCCCGCATTGCAAAGAGCCGCGCCGCGACATGGAGACGCTGTTAGCGAAATTTTCCGGCAGCGGCTTCCCCATTTCGTCGCGCGATACCCTGTACCATGGGCGGGGCTGCGATCAATGCAAGCACAGCGGCTATCGCGGACGCACCGGCATTTATGAATTGCTGGTGATGGACAATACGTTGCGCCCGCTGGTGATGGATCGCATGCCGTCGTCCACGATCCGCACCGCGGCCATTCGCCAGGGGATGCTCGCCTTGCGCGATGACGGGTGGCAAAAAGTGGTGAACGGCATCACCACCCTGGAAGAAGTGCTCCGCGTGACCCGGCGCGACGATATCGAACCTGTTGAAAATGAGTGAGCCACCCACCACACCGTATGACTACCACGTTCACCTACCGCGGAATAGATAATGCCGGCAAGCCGGTCCACGGGGAACTCGTCGCCGACGATGCTCACAACGCCACGGCGTTGTTGAAGGCGCGCGCGATCTTTCCGACGATCGTCGCACCGCGCGCGGCGGCGGCGACGTCCGTCGCCGCCGGCAGCGGCGGACGGGCGAAAGTGGGCGATCTGGCCATCCTCACCCGGCAGTTGGCGAACCTGGTGGCCGGCGGCATTCCGTTGATGTCCGCCTTCGCCGCACTGACCACGCATACCGAGAGCGCGCGGTTGCGCGTTGTACTGGAAGCGATGCAACGCGACGTGCACGGCGGCATGACGCTGTGGGAGGCGCTGGCCGCGCATCCCGCGGTCTTTCCATCCCTTTACGTGAATATGGTGAAGGCCGGTGAAGCCAGCGGACAACTCGCGCCGGTGCTGACCTGGTTGGCGGAATACCAGGAGAAGGAGCAGGCGCGCCAGATGCAGATTCGCGGCGCGCTGGCCTATCCCACGCTGTTGCTCATCGCCGGCGCGCTGGCCATCATCCTGCTCATCACGCTGGTCGTGCCCAAGTTTTCTACCATGTTCACGGAATTTGGCCAGGCGTTGCCCCTGCCGACGGTGATCCTGTTGGGTTCCGCGCATTTCCTCGTCCAGTGGGGCTGGGCATTTCTCGTCGGGGCGGTGCTGCTCATTATCGGCGTGCGCCAATATGCGAAAACGCCCACCGGCCACGTGCGCGTGGATGGCTGGCGGTTGCGTCTCCCCTTGTTTGGGAAGATTTTACTCAAGTCGGCGATGTCGCGTTTTGCGCGGACGACAGCGACGCTGCTCAACGGCGGGGTGCCGTTGCTCGAAGCGCTGGCGGTGGTGCGCGACGTGCTGGACAACGAGTTGCTGGCCCAGGCGACCGACCGCGCGCGCGACGGCATGCGTGAAGGCGAACGGCTCTCCGCGCGTTTGCAGCAAACCGGGGTCTTTCCGCCGTTTATCACGCATATGATCGGCATCGGGGAAGAGACCGGGGACCTGAAGAGCATGCTCGGAACTGTGGCCAGCACTTATGACATTGAAGTGGACACCACCTTAAAAGGGTTGATCTCCGTGTTGGAGCCGGTCATTATCATCTCCGTGGGCGGCATTATGGGCTTCATTATCCTGTCGATGCTCTTGCCCATCTTTCAGATCGATGTCATGGGCAGTGGGTAGGCAATCGTGCGGGCTGCTAGCCCAAACAGAGACACGAGAACGCGTGGTAAATCGGCGGGGGAGGGCGAGTGTCCTCACGAGCCACACGCGGTTGCGGTATCGAAATCAGCGCCAAGGTGCGCGTGAACACTCGCAACGTCGTTCTTCGGGTTTCACTCCCGAGACTCACGTGCGTGGCTCGTGGGGACACTCGCCCTCCCACCGGGAGGAGAACAATAGACTGCGCAGTGTGTCAGTCTTTGGCAAGCTGGAGCAGCATTAATAATAGGGAAGAGCTCAGGTGTATTTCGTGGGAAAGAGGTTGTGGGCATGAGTGTAGTGCAACGACGACAGCAGCGCGCGCGCGGTTTTACCTTGCTCGAATTGCTGGTGGTCATGTTTATTCTGGTGTTGCTGGCCAGCGTGGTGACCGTGCTGGTTACCAAGCGCGTGGAAGAAGCCAAGCATGCCAAGGCCATTGCGGATATTGAAAGCATGGGCAATGCGATCGATCAATACCATTTGCAGAACGGCGTCTACCCCAATACGCTGGAGGATTTGAGCACCAAACCGGCGGGGCAGGATCTACCGAACTGGAATGGCCCGTATATCAAAAAAGCGGTGCCCGACGACCCCTGGAATCGTCCATATGTCTATGTCGTGCCCGGCGAACATAATGCGGATTCCTACGATCTGTATTCCTTAGGTCGTGACGGCAAGCAAGGCGGCACCGGGAGTGATGCAGACGTTACCAACTGGTAAACCGCGCGGGTTCACCCTGCTGGAATTGCTGGTGGTGCTGTTCATGATGATTTTGATGAGCGGCATCGTGGTCGCGGCCATGGGGCCGGCATTGGCGGATGCGAAACTGCGCGCCGGGGCGCGCACCCTGATCGCCGCCCTGCGCTATGCACGCAGTTATGCGATTACCTATCAAGCTGAAACTGAGGTGGTCATCGACACCGAGCGCCGCGGCGTTTCGATCTCGACGCACACCACCGATGCGCAAGGCGCGCCGATCGTGCGCCCGGTGACCACGCCGGCGGGGCGGTTTCGCGCGTTGCCAGAGGGGTTGACGGTCGCAGTCAAACAGGCGTCAACCTCGACGGACACGCCGGGGGAACTCTCGACCATTACGATAACCTTTTCCGTGCTGGGGCAGGCGGCTCAGGACACGCTGATCACGGTGAGTGACCCCAAGGGGCGCCAGCGTGTGATTCATTTGGATGCGTTGACCGGGCGGTGCGATTGTCAGGATACCGCACCATGATAACAAGACGCGTACATCGCGGGATGACCTTGCTGGAAGTGATCGTGGCGATGACGTTGCTGGCTGTCGGCATCGTCTCCTTACTCGCCGCCGTCTCTTCCTGCGTGCGCACCAGTGATTCCGCCGCCCAGTATTCACGCGCCGCCCTGCTGGCCCAGCAGGTGACGGCGGAATTTGAACGGCGGGATACGCTGGCCCCCGGCGATTTTTCCGGGACCTTTGATGAGAGCGCCGTGGGGTTCGCCTGGACGGCCACCGTTGCCGCGGCGAATGCCGCGGGACTCTACCCGTTGCGCGTGACCGTGTCGTGGGGTGGGGGAGGACGCAACTATCTGTTGACCACCGCGCTGCGTCCGCACGCGCTGCCTCCCGCGGCCACGCCGCCGGCCGCGAGTGCGCCGGCCGCGGACGCCGCGACGCCGCCCGGTGCCCCGCCGCCGGCAAACACCGGGACGCCAGCCGCGCCGGCGACGCGCCGAGGGCCGCGCCATGGATGAGCGCCGCTACGGATTTACGCTTATTGAGATGATGGTCGCCGTGGTCATCTTCTTACTCTTTATCGGTGCGGTGTACGGCGTGTATCAGGCGGCGAGCAATGCGATGGTGCGCACCGAAGAACATGAGGATGTCACGCAGACCGGGCGCGTGTTGTTGGGGCAGATGACGGCGGAACTCGCCTGTGCCTATCAATCGAGCAGCGTGACGACCAGTCAATTGGTCGGCGAAGATACCGACAATCCGGTGGACGGGGTGCAGCAGGATCGCCTGACCTTTCTTACCACCGCGCACGCCATGGCGGACGACCAGCCGACCGGCGATATCAGCCAGGTGACCTATTGTATCGGCGGCGATCAGGAGGGTGAACAACCCGGCTTGTATATCGAGGAGACGCGACATCCCGGCCTGGAAGTGGACGGGACGCAACCGACGCGACGCCTGTTGTCGCCGCTGGTCAGCGGCTTGAATTGCCGGTACCTGACGGAGAATGGCTGGGAGGACGCGTGGACGGAGAAAACCGCCTTGCCGATCGCCGTGCGCGTTGAACTGACGTTGCGCGGGCCGCGGAAAGACGCCAAACCGCGCGTCATGACCGCGACCGCTAATTTGATGATGGCCACCCAACCGCCGGCGCCGGAAGGACAGGCGGATGCGCAACCGTAAACATCACGGGATCGCGTTAATCACCGCGATTTGGATATTGGCGCTGTTGCTGATCCTCGTCGGGGGGCTGGCGGCCATGGTGCATAGCGAGTCGAAGATCGCGGAAAATTTCGGCCAACTGACCCATGCACGATGGGCGGCCGTCGCCGGCATCCGCCGTGCCGAAGTGGAAGTGCTGCGCGTGGCCGCGCAACCCGCCACGGCACTGGGTGACGGGGAACTGACGTTAACCTCGCAGCAGGAGGAGACGAATCTCGACCACGCGAGCTATACTGTCGTCATTGCGGATGAAGCCGGCAAGCTGAATCTCAATAGCGCTTCACCGGAGGTGTTGGGTAAATTCTTTCCACCAGAGGTGGCGGACCCGATATTGGATTGGCGCGACACCGACAATACGCCGCGTCCGCAAGGCGCGGAGGACGACTATTATACCGGGCTGGCCGCGCCGTATCATTGTAAGAACAAGCCCTTTGACACCGTCGACGAGTTGCTACTGGTGAAAGGCGTGACTCCGGAGTTGCTCGCTGCGCCCATCGTTGCGGATGGACACCCGTTGCGCGCGTTGCTGACGGTCTATTCGCATGATCGAAATGTGGATGCGCATCTGCAACCGCGGATAAACATTGCCACCGCAAGTAAGGACGATCTGGCGCGGCAACTGGGAGACGTCTTTACCGCGGAGGAGATTACCGCGATCATTCAGCAGCGGACCACGAAGGCCTTCACCAGCCCGGCGGACCTGTTGGAGGTGCCCAAGTTATCGCGCGAGAAGGTGGGAAAAGCCTACGATCGCTTGACCACCACGACCGCGAAGGAGCGGCCGGGGCTGTTGAATATCAATACCGCGCCGGCGGAACTGCTGGCCGGATTGCCCGGCATGGATGACGCCGCCGCGCGCGCCATTGTGGCGCAGCGCACCGATCAAGGGCCTTTCACCGATGTGGGGGAGCTGTTGACAATCAGCGCCGTGACCAATACGACGTTTCAGCAGGTCGCGGACCTGCTTACCACCCGTTCGACGACCTTTTGCCTGCACGCGACCGGGCAAGCCGGCGACGGCATTACCAGGACGGTGACCAGCGTGGTGCAGGTGGAAACCGATGCGCAACAACAATCGGTGTTGCGTACATTATACTGGCGTGAGCGGTGAGTACCCTGCCAGGCCTGGCGGCGTGCGCACCTCGTGAGCAGCGCCTGTTCCCGAGTAAAGGATTGTAAGTACACATGTTCGGATTTACGACTGCCCTCGGCGTCGATGTCGGCGATGATGCGGTGCGCATCGTGCGCTTGCGCGCGTCGCGTGCCGGCTTCGAATTGCTCGATGTCCAACGACTGCCGCTCCCGGAGGACCATGACCTGACGGGCGCCGCGCAGGCGTTGTCCGCGTTGGCGCGCGAACGAGGCGCCTCGCGCACGCGCCTCGCCGGTGCGTTGCCGGCCTCCGGCTGTGCGCTCAAAATCGCGGACTTGCCGCCCGCCCGACCTGCTGAATTGGCTCTGGTGGCGAAATTTGAAGCAGAATCACAATTTCCGTTGCCCTTGCACGAGTTGGTGTGGGGGTATGCGCTATCGCCATCGCCGGCGGGTCGCTTCCACGCGGTGATCGCCGGCGCCCGTCGCACACAGGTGGACGAGCGATTGGCCTTTTTACAGCACACCGGCGTGATGCCCACGGCAATGCTTCCCGCGCCGCTGGCTGCCGCCGCCGCGTTGGCGACCCCGCCCACCGGAGTCTATCTGCTGGTCGTGGCGGGTACGGAGTGGACTGATCTTGTCCTGTATGACGGCGCGCGGTTGCTGGCCAGCCGTAGCGTACTCGCCGGCCTGCCGCAACGCACAGGTTGGGCGGAACGGGTGGCGCGTGAGGCACTCCACTGGAGCACCGGCCAGGAGCACCCGCACACGGCGGTGTTGCTGGGCATGGTGACCGCCCGCGAGCAGGACGCGTTGTGTCAAACCCTGGCCATACCGGCCTGCCTTGGCGACCCCTGGCAGGATGTGACCGACCCACAACGACAATTGCCCGCGTTGGACGATCTGCCCGCCGCGTTTGCCACCGCGGTCGGTCTGGCCAAATCCGCCCTGCAACGGCATCCGGGGCCGAATTTGCTCCCGTCGCGAGTCGTGGACGGGCAAGGGCAGCAACGGAAAAGCGGCTGGGTGCTGGCGGCATTGCTGGCGGCCACCGTGTTGCTGGTTCCCGTGCTGCGCGGCGAACAACAACAACTTCAGGCGGCGCGGGCGATGTTGCATGGCGTGCAACAACAGGAACACCGGATCAAACATGTGGCCACGCCCGCGCCATCCTCCGCACTGCCGGCTGCGCAGCGCGCTATGACCGCCCTGCAGCAACCGGAAAACCGCACGCTGGAGATG
>Ga0209697_10003964_pt1 | contig 19665 bp, 20 predicted proteins | sample AliMusrvi5mmetaG_FD_184115 | JGI IMG/M metagenome (GOLD analysis project Ga0209697, IMG submission 184115) | Freshwater lake bacterial and archeal communities from Alinen Mustajarvi, Finland, to study Microbial Dark Matter (Phase II) - Alinen... | ecosystem: Environmental > Aquatic > Freshwater...
CTCGTGCGCCGCGGCATCCGCGACGAGGACGTGCTGGCGGCGATGCGCTCCGTGCCGCGACACCTGTTCGTGCCGGCGGGCCTGGCCCCCGAGGCCTACGCGGATTCGCCGCTTCCCATCGGCCACGGCCAGACGATCTCGCAGCCGTACATGGTGGCCCTGATGACGTCACTGCTCGAGGTGGACGTGCGCAGCCGCGTGCTCGAGATCGGCTCCGGGTCGGGTTACCAGACGGCAGTGCTGGCGGAGCTCGCCGGCGAGGTCTACTCGATAGAGCGGCTCGTCTCGCTGGAGGAGGCCGCGCGCGCCGCGCTGGCGCGGCTCGGCTACCACAACACGCACACGGTGATCGGCGACGGCACGCAGGGCTGGCGTGAAGAGGCGCCGTTCGACGCGATCCTGGTGGCGGCGGCGGCGCCGGAGGCTCCTCCGCCGCTGCTCGAGCAGCTGGCCGACGGCGGCCGGCTCGTGATCCCGCTCGGCCGCCCTTCGCGTGACCAGACGCTGATGGTGTACGAGCGCAACGGCGATAGCATCGCGGAGCGGAGCGAGACGCGCTGCCGCTTCGTGCCGCTCGTCCCCGACAAGCGCCGCGAAGAGGGTCCGGCCGCCGTCGCCGCGGCGCCCCGGAAGGCGGCGGCGCCCCGGCCGCGCCGCGCGCCCGGCGAGGAGGTCACGATGAAGACGGTGAGCGTCGGCGTGCACGGCCGCGTGCAGGGCGTGTACTACCGCGCCAGCGCGCGCCTGGAAGGCGAGCGCCTCGGCTTGCGCGGCTGGGCGCACAACGCGAGCGACGGCTCCGTCGCTCTGCACCTGCAGGGCGACCCGGCCGCAGTCGACGCCATGCTCGCCTGGTGCCGCGAGGGGCCGCCGGCCGCTCGCGTGAGCAGGGTCGAGGTAGCGGACGCGGCGACGGACGAAGGCTTGAGCGGATTCGAGGTGAGGTAGGTGCCGGACAGCGAGAAGAAGCGCGTGACCGTGGACGACGTGCGCCGCGACCACGAGGTCAAGGTGTTCATCGCCAAGGCCAACGAGAACCTCGGCATCCTCGGCTACACCGAGCACGGCCCGCGGCACGCGGGCCTCGTGGCCGACATCGCCGAGAACGTCCTGCTGCGGCTCGGCTTCACCGAGCGCCAGGCGGAACTGGCGGCCGTCGCCGGCTACCTGCATGACATCGGCAACGGCATCAACCGGCTCGACCACGGCATCGGCGCGGCGCTGCTCAGCCGGCACGTGCTCAACCGCCTCGGCATGCCGCCGGAGGAGTACGCCGAGGTGATGTGCGCCATCGGTAACCACGAGGAGCAGTACGGCGAGGCGGTGAGCCCGCTGGCCGCGGCCGTGATCCTCGGCGACAAGAGCGACGTGCATCACACCCGCGTGCGCGTCCTCGACCCCGACACGGACGACATCCACGACCGCGTCAACATGGCCACGACGCACTCGTTCCTCAACGTCGACCCGGAGGGCATGACGATCACCCTCGAGCTCGAGATCGACACGTCCATCATCCAGGTGATGCACTACTTCGAGATCTTCATGGCGCGCATGGCGATGTGCCGGCGCGCGGCCGAGTTCCTGGGCTGCACGTTCAGCATCGTGATCAACGGGACGCGCCTGCTGTAGGCGGCGGCGCGCCGGCCTGCGGGCGGGCGTGGCGGCCGGGTGCGGTATCCTGAGGGCAACGCGAATGGCGGAGGTGCCACGGTGGGGAGAGCCCAGAGAATGGCGAAGACAACGGCGCGACGCAGGCGGCGCGGAGGATTCGTCTTCGGCGCGCTGGCCGGCGCCGCGGCGGGGCTGCTGCTCGCGCCCCGGAGCGGCAAGGAGACGCGCGCGCAGCTCTTCGGCGAGGGCGGCTTTGGCGACCAGGTCGACCGGGTCAGGGGCGCGCTGGGCGCCGGCAAGGACTCCGCCGCCGACCAGTCCGAGGCGCTCAAGCGCAAGATCGAGGAGACCCGCGAGCGCCTGCGGCAGCAGGTCGCCGAAGGCGACGACGCGCCGCCAGAGGACACCGCTCCGGCAGGCGATACCGCGGCGGAGTGAGCGGATCCGCGTGACGAAGAACCGGCTGAGGGCGGCGGCCGCGCTCGGTGCGGCCGCCGCCCTCAGCCTCGCTTACATGCTGTTCGAGGCGCAGTGGCTCCGCCGCGTCGACCGGCGCCTCGAGGCGCCGGGCGTGGCGGCGGAGCTCGACGGCCTGACCATCGTGCAGCTCTCTGACTTCCACGCCGGGTTCGTGCCGAGCTTCAACCGGCGCGCCGTGCGCAAGGCCGTGGACATGGCCGTTGCGGCCGGGCCCGACCTAGTCGTGTTCACCGGCGACTTCGCCACCGGCCCGCACGGGTCGGCCGAGCTGTACGCGCAGCTTCGGCGCCTCGCCGCTGCGGCTCCGCTCGGTATCTACGGCGTGCTCGGCAATCACGACCATGGCGACAGCAAAGCGCCTTTCGTGCGTGAGGTCGACCAGGAGGCCATCGCGGCCTGCGGCGTGCGTCTGCTGCTCAACGACGCCGCTACCGTAGAGTACCGCGGCGCCGCCGTCGAGCTCGGCGGCGTGGACGACAGCGACGGCGGCCACGACGACCTGCCGGCGGTGCTCGCGGCGCTCGAGCGCCGGCCCGGCGCGCTGCGGCTGCTCCTCTCCCACCACGCCGCGGTCGTGCGGCAGACCAGCCCGGGCGACTTCCACCTCACCCTCTCCGGCGACACTCACGGCGGCCAGATCTGCCTGCCGCTGCCCGGCCGCCGCGTCCTGCTCAGCGACCTTCGGGCGCCGTTCGCAGAGGGGGACTACGACATCGGCGGCCGGTGCCTGTACGTGACGCGCGGCGTCGGCACGAGCATGCTGCCGCTGCGCGCCTTCTGCCGGCCCGAGATCGTCGTCTTCCGCGTGGACGCCGGCGCGTGAGCCGGCCGCCTGCGGCCGCGCCCGCCCGCCGCGCCGGGGTCCAGGCGTCCTGCCGGGCCGTCGCACCATCCGCCCGCGGCACCGTCGCCATGGCGGTGCTCGCCGTGCTCATCCTGTCCCTCGCCCTTGCGGTCGCGACGTGTGGGGCCAAGACGGATCCGTTCGCCGGCCTGTGGTGGGAGCCCGCGACGGGGCGGCGCATCGAGATCCGCGCCGCCGGCGACGCCTACAAGGTCCTCTACGGCGCGGCCAGGGCGCCGTTCCCGGCCACGCGCAGCGGCGACGAGCTGCGCGTCAGCGACCCGCTCGGCGGCGCGATGGTGTTCAAGCCGGCGGCCGGCGGCACCCTGACGCTCACCGCCGCCGGCAAGACCAGCGTGCTGAAGCCGGTGCCGCAGCACCAGTAGGGGGCGCCTCGGCTAGGCGCGGGCGCCGAAGAGGCGCGCGGCGCGCGGCACGACGTTGTCGATGGCCGCGGTGGGGCAGACCTCGGTGCAGGCGTAGCAGCGCACGCAGAGGTGGTCGTCGAAGACGGGCGTCGGGTGCAGCGTGATGGCGCTCGCGCCGCAGATCCCGGCGCAGTCCCCGCACTTCGTGCACGCCGCCGTATCGACGAGGCGCGGCCGTGCGGTGATGAGGTTGCGCGCCGTGCGGTGCAGCGACGGCGGCAGCAGCGCCTGCATGTCGCGCGCCACGGGCTTGAAGGCGCGCTCCGGCTCGATCGCATCGCCGGCGAGCCGGTAGGGATCGTCGAGGTCGACGAGGCCGCGGCGCGCCGCGGCGGCGATCGTGTAGACGGAGTGCGGGGCGTGGGCCGTGCGATCGGCAAGAGCCACGTCGAGCGCGACGGCGTCGTGCGCCGCGAACAGCGAACCGAGCTCGCGCGGCGTCCCGCTGCCCGGCCCCTGTCCTTCCATCGCGATGATGCCGTCGATGATCGTGAACCGCGGACGCAGCGCCAGGTGCAGGTCCAGCAGCATGTCGGCGAAGTCCTCGCGCTTCTGGGCGCGCACGTGCAGCTGTGCCTTGCTGAGCCCGGTGATGCAGCCGAAGGTGAGCTTGACGCCGCCCGTGAGGCGCATGAGCTGGTGCGTCTTGAGCACGCCGACCTGGATCATGGCGTCGGCGTCCACGAACGCCTTGCCGACCGGGAAGCTCCGGTAGAGCCGGGCGTCCGGCGCGTCGAGCGTGATGCGGTCGTCCTCGACGTCGACGATCTGCACGCCCTCTTCTGTGCACACCTGCGTGATGCCGCTGATCTTGTAGGCGCGCGCCACTTTGGCCGGGCCGTTGCGGCCGCCGGGGCTGTCGGCCACGAACGGCTCGGCGCCGGCAGTCTTGAGCGCGCGCAGCACGCAGCGCAGCGTCTCCGGGTGCGTGGAGACCGCCTTCTCCGGCGGGGCGCCACGCAGCAGGTTGATCTTGACGGCGATGCGCTCGCCGGGCGCGGCGAGCGCCGCCCAGCCGCCGAAGGGCTCGACCAGCCGGTCGATGGACTCCGTCAGGCCCGGCCCGTGCCCTGCGCGGACGTGGCTGACGAGCGATGGCTTGCGGCCGGCGGCCCGCTCGGGATCCTCGAGCCGGGAGGCGTTGCCGGGGTCGGACTTCTCAGCCAAAGCGGGCGGAGGCCTACTTGACGCAGCGGGCGTACTTGAGGAACGCCTCGAGGGCCTTCTCGACGGCCGCCGGAGAGGCCACGGCCTCTTTGCCGGTCTCCTCGGCGAGGCATTCACGCATCTTGAGCGAGATGAGCAGCACGCCGACGCGGTCGAGCGCCGCCTTGGTGGCGGCGAGCTGGGTGAAGATCTCCTCGCAGGAGCGGCCCTCTTCGATCATGCGCTGCAGGCCGCGCGACTGGCCCTCCACGCGGCGCAGGCGATTGATGAGGCGGCCCGCCTCCTCCTGATCCATGTACTGCTCCACGGCCCCGACTATACCCCCCGGGGGGATAGCTCACAATCAGGAGAAAGCCCGAGGCTGAGGCGCAGAGTACCCACTGCGGGTATGCGGTAAATGCCGCGCGATGCCGCGCGATGCCGCGCGATGCCGCGCCGCGCCGCGCCGCGCGGCGCGGCGCGGCGGAGCGGTGTGGCTCAGCTGGGGCGGGTCGTGCCCGGGGCGCGCCGCCGCGCGTCCGCGCCCAGGCACTCGAGGTCATCGAGGAGCGAATCGGGCAGCGCCTGCCCCGCGGACCCGACGCCGAGGTGCGCGTCGGGCTTGACGGTGCCGTGGTAGTCCGAGCCGCCGGTGGGGACGAGGGCGTACTTGCGCGCCAGCGCCAGGCAACGCGCCACAGTCGCCTCGTCGTGCAGCGGGTAGTAGCACTCCAGGCCGGCCATGCCGAGGCGGGCGGCGTCGCGCACGATGTGCTCGAGGCCGGCCGCGTCGGTGTGGATGATGCCGGGGTGGGCCAGCACCGGCAGGGCGCCGGACGCGCGCAGCAGCTTGAGGGCGGCGCCCAGCGAGAGGCGGCGCCGATCGACCCAGGCCGGAGCGCCGCGGCGCAGGAAGCGCTCGAAGGCATCCGAGATCGAGCCCGCGTAGCCGCGGCGGACCATGGCCTCGCCGATGTGGGGGCGGCCGACGGCGCCGTTCTCGGCCGCCGCCCTCATGTCGGTGAGGTCCAGCGGGTAGCCGAGCTCCGCCAGTTTGCCGACGATCCGCTGGTTGCGCTCGTCGCGGTAGGCGCGCAGCTCGGCAAGCTGGCGCTTGAGCGCGTCGTTGGGGCGCCCGGCGAGGAAGTAGCCGAGCATGTCCATGGTGACGCGCTCGTGCTCGAGGTTGATCTCCACGCCGGGCACGACGCGCAGCCCCAGGCGCTCGCCCGCGGCCAGCGCCTCCGGCAGCCCGTCCACGGTGTCGTGGTCGGTGACGGCGACGGCGGTGAGGCCGAGCGCTGCCGCCTCCTCGACGAGCTGCGTGGGCGTCCGCGATCCGTCCGAGAACGTGGTGTGGGCGTGCAGGTCGATCATGCTGCTACACTACCGCAGCCGGCGAAGGCTCACGCGGCCGCCCCGGGGTAGAGCCGCGCGGCTCTGGGTATGAACCCCGTGGTGCGCGGCCGGCCTTGCCGGTCTCGCGCCGCGTAGCCCCATCCCTGCGTCACCCGGAGGTCCGCGATGCGCGTCGGCATGATCGCCCCGCCCTGGTTCCCTCTGCCGCCCCAGCGCTACGGCGGCATCGAGTTCGTCGTGAGCCTCCTCACCGAGGGCCTCGTGCGCCGCGGCCACGACGTCACGCTGTTCGCCAGCGGCGATTCCACCACCCGGGCGAGCCTCAGCTACATCTTTGCGCGCGCCCCGTTCGAGCAGATCGAGAACGGCGGCCACCTCGAGGTCGTCCACAGCCTCGAGGCCTACCTGAGGGCGCGGGAGTTCGACGTGATCCACGACCACGACGGCCTCGCCAGCCGCGCCATGGGGGCGCTCGTGCACCGCCTCGTCGGCACGCCGGTCGTGGCAACGCTGCACGGCCCCGCCGACGCCGTCACGCAGAAGATGCTCAGCGCGCTGCGCGACGATCTGAAGTTCATCGCCATCTCGGACTACCAGCGCGGCGGGTTCCCGGAGCTCGACTTCGCGGGCACGATCCCCAACGCCATCGACGTGGAGCACATGCCGTTCAGCGCCGAGAAGGACGACTACTTCCTCTTCATCGGGCGCATGATCGCCGACAAGGGAGCCCACACCGCCATCGAGGTCGCCCGCCGCCTGGACGCGCGGCTCATCATGGCCGGCAAGGTCAACGAGGGGCCCGAGCGCGAGTACTACGCACGCGAGGTGGAGCCCTACCTCTCGGACAACATCCACTTCCGCGGCGAGATCGATCACGACACCAAGATCGAGCTCTACAAGCGCGCGCGCTGCACCCTGTTCCCCATCCAGTGGCCAGAGCCGTTCGGACTGGTGATGATCGAGTCCCTCGCCTGCGGCACGCCGGTGATCGCGATGCGCCACGGCTCCGTGCCCGAGGTCATCGAGGACGGCCGCACCGGCTTCATCGTGGAGAGCGCCGACGAGATGGTGGAGGCGGCGGGGCGCATCGATGAGATCGATCCGGCCGAGTGCCGGCGGGCGGTCGAGGAGCGCTTCGGCAGCGACGCTTTCGTGCGCGCCCACGAGAAGGCCTATGCGCAGCTTCTCGAGGGCGGCGACGCGAGCTAGTCGCGCCGCGGCCCGCCGCCCGGGGCGGGGATGCGCCCGGCCGGCTCCTTGTGGCCGTCCGGGCTCGGCGATAGTCTTCGGGCGATGAAGCTCCCCTACGACGACGTCCACCTCATCGCCGACCCGCTGTACGGCTACCTGCGCATCACGCTGTCCCGGGCCGGCGAGATCGCCGAGGCCGACGTCATCGACAACCCGTGGGTCCAGCGACTCAAGCGCGTCCATCAGCTGCAGAGCTCGTGGTGGGTGTTCCCGACCGCCGAGCACAGCCGGTTCGCCCACAGCCTCGGCGCCATGCACCTCGCCGGCCAGCTGGCGCGGCAGGTGTATCCGACGCTCGTCGAGGTGGAGCCCGGCACGCCCTCCCTGCCGGTCGTGGAGGAGACGCTGCGCCTCGCCGGGCTGCTCCACGATCTCGGCCACGGCCCGTTCAGCCACTTCTGCGACGAGGAGTACTTCCTGCCGGTGTTCGGCATCGACCACGAGCAGATCAGCCAGTACCTCATCGTCAACGAGCTCGGCGGCCTCGTCGCCGAGCTGCGGCGCAGCCCCTGGGGCCAGTTCGGCGCGGACGAGGCCGTCGACCCGTGGCACGTCGCGTTCCTGGTACGCGCGGACGAGAACGACGACGGCGCCGCTCCGGGCTCGCGGGCGGCGTCCGCCGCGGGGTCCGCGACAGCCGACGCCGGACCGATCCCGCGCTGGGTGCGGCTGCTGCACCGCGCGCTCTCCGGCGCGGTCACGGTCGACAACATGGACTACGTGCGGCGCGACGCGTACATGTGCGGCGTCGCGCTTGGCCCGGTCGACGTCGAAAGGCTGATCTACTACACCTTCTGCACGCCCGACGGGCTCACGTTCCACAAGCGCGCGCTCAGCGGTTTGCGCGCCTTCCTCAACGCCCGCTTCTACATGTACGAGAACGTTTACTTCCACCGCATCGGGCACGCCATCGACCTGCACCTGCACGAGATCTTCCGCCCGACGATGCGGCTCGTGCTGCCGCAGAGCCCGCTCGACGACCTCGCCGCCTACCGGCGGCTCACCGAGTGGTCGCTGTTCACGACCGTGGAGGCCTGGCTCGACGAGCCGCTCGCGAGCGAGCGGCGCGAGCTCGCCGAGCAGTGGCAGTCGATCATCCACCGCCACGTGAAGTACAGCATGGTGTTCGAGCAGCACGTGGAGCGCCAGCAGCCGCTGCCGGCGGCGCGCGACATGACGACCGCCGAGTTCCGCGAGGCGATCGTGCGGCGCCTGCCCAATGCGCTCAAGGGGCTCGATTTCGTCGTCGACATCGCCTCGCAGGATCCGCGCCCGCTCAACCCGCTCGTCGGGCCCAAGCGCATCGCCGTGTACGACCCGGTGAGCGACGCGATCGAGGAGCAGTTGCTGAGCGGCATCCTCGAGTTCGTGCCGGCCAAGGCCCACCTGTACCGGGTCTTCGCCGTGGGCCGCGAGCACGAGCGCGAGCTCGCCCTCGCGGCGCGGCGGGCACTCGACGAGGCCGAGCCGCAAAGCCTGACCAACCTCTAGAAGCTCCCGCGGAAGACGAAGAAGGCCGCGGCCGCGAGGCCGACGGTCAGCAGCACCAGCGCCGCGATCACGAGCATGTCGACGAAGGCGAGGCCGCCGCGCTCCTCGTCAGGCCGGCGGGGCGCCGGCTCCTGGCGCGGCTTCGTCTGGCGGCGCGGCTGCGATTGCCTGCGCGGCTGCGGCTGATCGCCCGGCTTGGATCGCTTCGACGGCGGGCTCTTGCGCTGCGGAGCCTGTCCGGCGCCCGCCCTGCGTGCCGCGCGTTCGCGCGCCGCGCTCTGGCGCGCGGCGGGAGTGCGCGAGCCACCGCTCCCGTCCAAACGGTTCGTCTTGCTCACGCGCCGGACGGGTGGGTCATGTCCGCCGGGCGCACCCAGGCGTCGAACTGCTCGGCCGTGACGTAGCCGAGGCCGAGCGCCGCGTCCTTGAGCGTGAGCCCCTCGTGGTGCGCCTTCTGCGCGATCGCCGCGGCCTTGTCGTAGCCGATGTGCGGGTTGAGCGCCGTCACGAGCATCAGCGAATCGCCGAGATGCCGGGCGATGACGTCGAGGTCCGGCTCGAGGCCGCGCGCGCAGAAGCGGTCGAAGGCGCGCGCGGCCTCCGCCAGCAGCCCGGCCGACTCCAGCAGGTTGTGCAGCATCACGGGCTTGTAGACATTGAGTTGGAAGGTGCCCTGCGAGCCCGCGAACGCCACCGCGGCGTCGTTGCCGAAGACCTGCACTGCGACCTGTGTGAGCGCCTCCGCCTGCGTGGGGTTGACCTTGCCGGGCATGATCGACGAGCCCGGCTCGTTCGCGGGAATGCACAGCTCGCCGATGCCGTCGCGGGGGCCGGAGGCGTAGAGGCGCACGTCGTTGGCGATCTTCATGAGGTCTCCGGCGAGAGTGCGGAGCGCGGCGCTGGCGTTGACGATGGCGTCGTGCGCCGAGAGCGCCGCGAAGAAGTTGGCGGCCGGGCGGAACGGCTTGCCGGTGAGCGCGCCGATCTGCCGCGCGGCGGCCCCGGCGAAGCGCGCGTCGGTGTTGAGGCCGGTGCCGACGGCGGTGCCGCCGAGCGCGAGCTCGAGCAGCGCCGGCAGGCTCGCGCGCACGCCGGCCAGCGCCTGGTCGAGCTGCGCCACCCACCCGGAGATGACCTGTCCGAGCGTGATCGGCGTGGCGTCCTGCAGGTGCGTGCGGCCGACCATCACGACGCCGGCGTACTCCTCGGCCTTGCCGGCGAGCGTGTCGCGCAGCTCTTCGATTGCCGGCACGAGCACGTCCTCGAGCTGTTCGGCGGCGGCGATGTGCATAGCTGTCGGGAACGTGTCGTTGCTGGACTGCCCGCGGTTGACGTCGTCGTTGGGGTGGACCGGGCGCCCGGCTCCCCGCCCGGTCCCCGCGAGCTCGTCGGCGCGGTTGGCGATGACCTCGTTGGCGTTCATGTTGCTCTGCGTGCCCGAGCCGGTCTGGAAGACGACGAGCGGGAACTCCGCGTCGAGCACGCCGTCGATGACCTCCTGTGCGGCGCGGGCGATGAGCTCGGCCTTGTCCTGCGGCAGCTGGCCGAGCTCCGCGTTGGCGCGCGCCGCCGCGAGCTTGAGCACGCCGAGCGCGCGGATCACCGGGCGGCCCCAGCGGAAGCGGTCCACGCCGATCGGGAAGTGCTCCACGGCGCGCTGCGTCTGCGCGCCCCAGTAGTGCTCCGCGGGCACGCGGACCTCGCCCATGCTGTCGTGCTCGATGCGCCACTCGCCGGTCATGACTGCAACACTACCCGCATCGTTGAGAACGTAGCAGGGCGAGCGGCGCCGCGGCCGGGCGCCCGACCGGCGGAGCGGGGCTGGCTGCATGCTACGATGCGGCCGCGCCCGGCCCCGGGCGCCCGTGCACGGGGGCCGTCTTGCCGCGGACCGATAAGAATGCGCGCCGTTCGCGTCCTTCCTTTATGAGGCGCATGTTCGTGCTCGAAGCCGAGGAGGGAGCATGGCGCTGCTGGCGGTGGACGGATCGATGTCTGCGGATGCAACGCCGGCGGGATCCGTGATGCCGTCCGGGATTTCTGGCCTCAGTCAGCCCAGTGGCGCGAGCGGCGAGATCGCTCCGGAGGTCGTCGCAGCGGCGCGCCGCGGCGACGCACTGGCCTTCGAGGCGATCCTGCGCCACTACGATCGCCGGTTGCGCGTGGTCGCCGATCGCCTGCTCGGCGACCGGCAGCTCATGGACGACGCGTTGCAGGAGGTCGCGATCAAGACGCTGCGCGGTCTGTCGTCGTTTCGCGGAGAGGCGCCGCTCGGTGCCTGGCTGTGCCGCATCGCCACGACGACCTGCCTGGACATGCTCCGCCGCGAGCGGCCGGAGGACGCGACGGCGTCCGACAAGTTGCCGGAGCGCCCGGTACCTGTGGCGGACCCGGCCGACGGCCTCGATGCCCGCGAGCGCCTGAGTCGCGCGCTCGCGGAGCTGCCGCCCGACCAGCGCGTCGCGGTGCTCCTCATCGACCAGTTCGGCTACGACTTCCGCGCGGCGGCAGCTGCCCTCGGCGTTCCCGTGGGTACTGCCGCGTCGCGTGTGGCGGCGGCGAGGGTGCGGTTGCGTGCCGCCCTCGCCGCCGGCGGAGAGGAGGAGCGATGAACGAGCAGCGCGACAGGGAACTTGGCGCGCGCCTGGACGAGCTCGAGGTGACGGAGCACGGCCCTGGCTACTGGGAGAGCGTGATGACCGCGGCCGGGCCCGAGCTGGCCGGCCTGCGCGCTGCGCGCCGGCGCCGCGGACTCCGCCTCTGGGCGCCGCTCGCGGCCGCGGCCGCCGCCGTCGCGATCGTCCTGGCCGTCGCCCTCTCGGGCTCCGGCCCCGGCGGCGAGCTGCCGGCCGTGCAGCCGGCCAGCGCCGCCGAGGCGATCGGCTACACGCTCAACGTCATCGACCGGTATCCCGGGCTCACGGGGACGAACGTGGGCCAGACCACCGACGGCCCCGCCGCCGACCTGTACGAGGCCACGCAGCACTTCGTGCTTTCGCCCGACGGCAGCTTGCGCCTCGATTCCCTGATGGTCCCGGCGTCCCGGGCGCCCCGCGGCACCCGGACGTCGACCGGGTACGACGCGCTCACCCATGTGGAGCAGACCGAATTCGACCAGTCCGCTTACTTCCCGCTGCCCCAGGGCCAGTCCACCGAAGGCTCTTTCCCCTACATGTATGCGGAGCGCACCCACGTGGCGCCGGGCCCGCCGGATGACTACACCAGCACTTGGTTCCCGCTGCTCAGACTCAGGGCCTACCTGCGCGGTAACCAGAACGACCCGCAGGTGAACTTCAGCACCGGCCAGCAGGACGGCCGCGAGGTGTGGATCCTGAGGACCACGGTGGTGGAGACCGCCAGCGCAGCCGGCGGCAAGCCCGTGGCTGTCTCCCTGCCGGTCACCGTGGTCATCGACGCGGCTACGCGACTCCCCCTCTCGTACACGCACGGCAGCTTCCCCGGCGGGCTTTCGGGTGAGCGGACCACCTTCGACGTGCAGCCGCTGTCCCAAGCGCCGGCGCAGACCGAGTTCAGCGTGCCGGTGCCCGACAAGCCGGGGACGTACGTGGAACCGAGCGACGGCTTCATCGCCGGCGACCAGGGGTTCCGCCGCCTGAACGGGGCGAACGCGGCAGCCGTGAAGAAGGCCACCTTCGGAGTGGCTGCCTTTCCCACCTGGATGCCCACCGGCTTCCGCGTCACGGACGCCGCCACCAAGTGGGAGAACGGCAGCTGGACCAACTACCCCGCGGACTCGCCGCCGACGAAGGGGCTCGTGCCACAACTGGTGGTCTCCCAGGCGTTCCGTCGCGGCTACGACCAGGCCTTCGTCTCGGTGCGCACGGACCCCAGGCTCTACAGCTCGGCCACCGAAGGGACCGGCAAGCAAAAGGTGCGCGTTGACACTTCCGATCCCTTCCTGCCCACCATCGACCCGGTCGTCGCGGCCGAGTGGAAGCTGCACACGACGAACGTGCGCCTGACAGCGGGCGCTTTCGCCGGCGCGACGGCGCATGTGGTCCTGGAGCCCGACCACTGGCCTCACCTGTGGGTCCTCAGGGGACCCTGGGTGGCCACGGTGTCGGGCGACCTCACGAGGGCCGAGATGATCCGCATCGCCGAGTCGCTCGCGCCTTGGAACCCGGCGAACGGGGAATGAGCCCGGCATGACCAGCCAGGCACCGCTCCGCGCGTGAACATCGAAGCCGCCGCACTCGAGCTCCGCGAGGAGCTCAACGAGATCGCCGCCGTCGAAGCCTGCGCGGCGTGCGAGTGCCTGCTCGGCATCGCCGCGCAGGCACTCGCCGACCTGCGGCGAGTGCCCGGCGACGAGGCGCGCGACGCCGAGGACGACGTGAGGCGCATCCTGGCCGCCGGCCGAGCCGCGCCGCACGCGTGCCTCGAGTGCGACCCATGCCTGCCGGTGGAGCCGTACCGGCGGTTCCGGCAGGCACTCGACGCGGCGCCCGCCGGCTCGATCGCGCCTGCAGCGGCGCCTGCGGGTGCGATCGCACCTGCCGCAGGCGAGACCGTGGAGGGTTGCACCGGCTGCGACGGTTGCCGGTGAGGGCGGCGGCCCCGCCGTCGCCCGCAGGCCCCGACCTGTCGGCGCCCTGACGAGAGTCAAGGCTCGAGCGTTCGACCGGGAGTAGCCTGAAAGTCATGAACGACATGGACGATCCATCCGCGCCCGGCTCCGTCGCGCCCAAGCGCCTCACCCGTGAGGAGCGCACCATCGTCGCGATGGTCGCGCTGTACTGCCGCGACCAGCATGGTGCGGAGGTGCGACGCGACGCCGACGGCGCCTGCGCGGAGTGCACCGAGTTGCTTGCGTACGCGCGCCTCCGTCTGGTGCGGTGCCGCTACGGGGCCGACAAGCCGACCTGCGCCAAGTGCCCCATGCACTGCTACAAGCCCGCGATGCGGGAGCGCGTGCGCGAGGTCATGCGCTACAGCGGGCCGCGCATGCTGAAGTCCCATCCGGTCCTGGCGCTTGCGCACCTGGTGGACGGGCGACGCGGCGGAGCGGTCGACGCCGCCGGCCCGGCGGCGGGGAGCGCAGCGGACCGGGAGCCTCCGGCCGGCTAGCCCGTGCGCCCGCGTTTGCCGCCGCCGTTGAGGCGCGCGACCTTGGCGCGGCCGTAACGGCGTGTGAAGACGGCGTAGGCGACGGCGCCGGTCGGCATCGGCAGCCAGTAGGACGCGAGGCGGTAGATGAGCGTCGCCAGCACCGCCTGCTCGGCACCGATGCCGGCGAGCCCGAGCGTGCCCAGCAGGCCGGCCTCGACGAAGCCCAGGCCGCCCGGCGTGATGGGGATCATGCCGAGGAAGGCGGCGACCACGTAGGCCAGCAGCACGACCGAGGCGCGCGGCCGGGCGCCGACGGCGGCCAGTGCGATGAGCAGCGCCGAGAGGTCGAGCAGCCAGTTGCCGGCGGCGTAGAACAGCGCCTTCCACCAGTTGGAGCCGAGGACGCGCCGGATGAGGTCGCGCTCGTCGACCAGCTTGGCGGGCAGCCCCGTGACCGGCTCGCGCTTCTTGAAGAGGCGGTTGCGGGCGCCCTGGAACAGGGCGCCGAGACCGAGCAACGGCTTGTCGGCGAACAGCAGCACCGCCCCGCCGGCGATCGCCACCGCGCACACGGCAAGGGCGATCGAGCCGACCGTGAGCAGGTTGCGATTGACCGGCGCGCCGCTCAGCAGGATGACCGGGATGCTCAGGATCGGCAGGCCGAGCAGCGTCGCCGTGGAGATCAGCGAGACCGCGGTGACGCTGGTCGCCGCGCGCGTCGGCGCGATGCCGGCGCGGTTGAGCATGTCGAACTGCATCGCGCCGCCGGCCGCCGCGCCGCCGGGGACGATGCGGCTGAAGGCGTTGCCGGCGAGCTGCGCCGTGGCGACGGGGAACCACTCGCTGGTCGAGAGCGCGAGCTTGAGCAGCGCCCACATGCACATGAAGCTGAGCGCTTCCACGACGACGATCGGCAGCAGCCAGAGCGGGCTGATGGTCGCGAGCCTGGGCCCGGAGCGGAACACGTCCGCCAAGCTCGGCCACACCACGTAGAGGCCGAACCCCGTGACGCCGAGGATGATCACGCGCTTGGCGATCGCCCAGCGCCTGCGCGCCGGGGCGACGGCGACCTGTACTTTGATGTCGCCGTCCGGCGTCATCCGGCCTGCCTCCCGGATCTCACAGGACGTTCGAGAACAACCGCGCCGCCTGGTGGCCGAAGTGCGCCACGCGGCCTACGGACAGGACGTCCTCGATGGTGACGAGGCGGCAGTGCTCCATGTCCTCGACGAACGAGTCGCGCACCTGGTGCGCGAAGCCCTGGTCGAAGACCCACACCATCAGCTCCTTGTGCAGCTTGAGGCTGCGCACGTCCATGTTCATGGTCCCCACCGCGCAGATCTCGTCGTCCACGACGATCGTCTTGGAGTGGAAGAAGCCGGCCTCGTACTGGTAGATCCTGCCGCCGGCGTCGAGGAGCTTCTTGAAGTAGGTCTGCGCGGCGGCGAACGGGATCTTCTTGTCCGGCACGCCGGTCATCATGAAGCGCACGTCGACGCCGGCCAGGGCCGCGTCGATCATCGTGTCGTAGAGGCTGTAGTCCGGGATGAAGTAGGGGGACTGGATCCACACCGACTTGTGCGCCTGCCCGATGGCGATCATGTGCGCGCGGCGCGCCGAGGACCACGGGTTCTCCACGCCCTGCGCCGTGACCTGGAGGAGCGTGCCGGTCTCCGCGGCGCCGGGGTCGGGCGCCGGCATGTACTCGGGCTTGAAGAGGTCCTCGCGGCCCTTGGCACGCTCGTACCAGCGGGCCGCGAACAGCTTCTCCAGCGCGGCCACAGCCTGGCCCGTGATGCGCAGATGGGTGTCGCGCCAGGTGGCGAAGCGCTCGCCGCCGTCGATGTACTCCTGGCCCATGTTCATGCCGCCGGTGTAGCCGATCTCGCCGTCGATGACGGCGATCTTGCGGTGGTTGCGGTAGTTCACGCGCGCGATGTCGGTGACGTCGGCGCGCACCTGCGCGCCGGCCGTCTTGAGCTCGTTGAGCTCCGACTTGTGGAACGAGATGCTGCCGAGGTAGTCGAACGTGATGCGCACCTCGAGCCCCTCCGCGAGCTTCTGCTTGAGGATCCCCACCACCTCCGCCGTGAGTCGGTCGCGCTCCCAGATGAAGTACTGCAGGTGGATGAAGCGCCTGGCCTCGGTGAGGTCCTCTTTGAGGCGCGCGAACTTGTCGTGGCCGCTCACGTACAGCTCGATCGACGTGGCGGGGAGGATGGACGAGACCTCCTGCGCCGAGACGGCGTTGGCGATGTGCTCGGCCGGCGTGCCTGCCCACAGCTTGCGGAAGCGCGCCGAGGCCGCGGCGTTGCGCCGGTAGATGGGGTCGAGGTTCTCGATCTGCAGGGCGAGCATCGTGCTGATCCAGCCCCGGCGCTGGGCCACGACCTTCCAGTCCCGGCCGATGAAGATGTAGAGGAACACGCCGAGGACGGGGATGAACACGAGGATGAAGAGCCACGCGACGGTGAGGGCAGGCTCGCGGTCGTCGCTGATCAGCAGGACGATCAGGATGACCCAGTAGGCCAGGAAGATGGGCAGCGCCCACAGCGGGAGCAGGTTCAGCATGGCCGAAAGCTACCGGAAGCGCGGGTGCCTGTCACGCGGCTGCGGACGCGGCCGGCCTCACGCGCGGCCGCGGATGCGGCCGGGCGCACGAGCGGCCGCGGACCCGGCCCGTCCGGCGCGGCCGCGAAGCGTGCCTCAGCGCGTCCGCCGCGACGACTTGGGGCGGAAGGCGCCGGCGAGCATCTCGCGGTCGAAGGCGCCGGTGTCGCCCTCCACGGCGTACTCGTACACGGCGGCCGTGTAGATGGCGTGCAGCGTCGCGCCGATGAGGCTGATGAGCACGACGGCGAGGACCACCAGCACGAAGAACGCGACGCCCAGCGCCGCGATGCCGGCGCTCAGGGCGAGCGCGCCGATGGCGATCCCGACCGCGGCGACCGCGACGGCGAGCAGCCCGAAGACGAGCCCGATGCCGGCCGAGCCGATGATCTGCTCGCCCCACGACTTCTTGAGCAGCGAGGCGCTGCGCTTGATCGCCGCCACCGGCCCGATGCCCTCCGCGACGAGGACCGGCACGACCAGGAACGTGACGATGTTCCAGGCGGCGCCGCCGAGCGCCGCGACGATCACGCCGCCGATGCCGGCGCGCTCGCGCAGGAGCTGAAGGAGAAGGCCGATCGTGGCGGCGATGGCGGCGTAGCCGAGGATCGCCCCGATGTGGTCCCAGGCGCCGCGAAAACCGTCGCCGAGCGTGGGATCGCCGCCTTCGAGGCGCACGATGGCGGCGCTGACCAGGGCGGCGTTGCAGAAGATGATGACGAAGTACTCGACGAGGTAGAAGAGCACGATCAGCACGTAGAGGCCGGCGTTGGCGCCGTTCTCGCTGATGCCGGACCAGAACCCGGTGAAGAACCCGGGGATCACGAACGAGGCGGTCACCAGCAGGACGCCGATGGTCGATACGACGGGGAAGACGAGGAGCTCCTTGTCCTGCCGGAGGACGCTCCAGCAGATCTTGATAAGCTGCCAGCTTCGTGCGAACCGGCCCATGTTCGTTCCTCTCTACGTATGTATCCCCGCGCGCTTGCGCGGGTGGCCGCGCCACCGTCAGGAGTCGCTGCTGCTTTTATTCGGCACTGCGCGCGGCAGACTTGACCCGCCGCCGCGTCTTGCGGCCGGGCGGCGAGTCCTATAGAACCGGGCAGTGAGCCTTCTCCAATCCCTCCCTCTGCTGGTCGGCGGCGTCACCGAGCCGCCGCTCTACATCGGCCTCGCGGCCACGTTCCTGGGCGCGTTGAGCGGCTCGATCTTCTCGAGCGAACGCAAGTTCCCCATCACGGGCGTGCTCGCGATCGCGATCAGCGTCGGCCTCGGCGGCGGCATCATCCGCGACGTGCTTCTGGGGGTCGTGCCGGTGGCGTTCACGAGCGTGTGGTACCTGCCCATAGCCTTCGTGGCGGCGTTCATCGGCTTCTTCTTCGCCTCCCTCGCCAGACTCGGCAACATCCTCATCCTGGTGCTGGACCCGATCTGGATGGCGCTGTTCGCCGTCATCGGCGCGCAGAAGGCGCTCAACGCCGGCCTCAGCCCGTTCGCGGCCATGTTCATCGGCTGCGTCACCGCTTTCGGCGGCGGCGTGCTGCGCGACCTGCTCTCGCACGAGAAGCCGGAGCTCGTGAAGCCGGGGCCCATCAACTATGCCGCTGCTATGCTGGGGAGCATCCTGTACGTGCTGCTCGTGTACTACGCGGAGCTGGCCAAGGTGCCGAGCGAGTGGATCACGATCGTCTTCGTGTTCGGCCTGCGCATGCTCTCTCTCAAGTTCGGCATCAATGCACCGCAGCCGGTCGACCTCGCCGCGAAGCTGCCGATGGTGGGGCCGGCGGTAGCGCCTGAGAAGCACGCGCGCAAGCGCCGCCCGGACGAGCTGGAGTAGGAGGCGGCGGGCGCGGTTGCCGGCCCGCGGCGGGGGGTAGGAATCACGCCGACGCCGATCCCCGACCAGGAGGTATCACCTTGGCCCTCAGACACCCGCGCGGCCCCGGCGAGCGTGGCCGGGACGCCGCCGCCGCCGACATCTTCACGAGTGAGATGCCGCGCGTGCCCCGGCACGAGCTCCCCGCCCACGAGACGCGGGCGGAGGTCGTCTACCAGATCGTCCACGACGAGCTGATGCTCGACGGCAACGCGCGCCTCAACCTGGCGACGTTCGTGAGCACCTACATGGACCCGTGGGCCGACAAGCTCATGGCCGAGACGTTCGACAAGAACATGATAGACAAGGACGAGTACCCGCAGACGGCCGCCATGGAGATGCGCTGCGTCGACATGCTCAGCCGGCTCTGGCACTCACCTGACGCGAAGAAGGCGACCGGGTGCTCGACCACCGGCTCCAGCGAGGCCGCGATGCTCGGCGGCCTCGCCCTCAAGCGCCGCTGGCAGAAGCGCCGCAAGGCCGAGGGCAAGCCCACCGACACGCCCAACCTGGTGACCGGCATCAACGTCCAGGTGTGCTGGGACAAGTTCGCCAACTACTGGGACGTCGAGATGCGCCTCGTGCCGATGGAGGGCGACCGCTATCACCTCTCGCCGGAGGAAGCGGTGAAGCTGTGCGACGAGAACACGATCGGCGTGGTCGTCGTCATGGGCTCGACCTTCGACGGCAGCTTCGAGGACGTCAAGAAGACGTCGGAGCTGCTCGACGATCTGCAGAAGCGCACGGGCCTCGACATCCCGATCCACGTGGACGGCGCGTCCGGCGGCTTCATCGCCCCGTTCCTCGACCCCGACCTCGAGTGGGACTTCCGCGTGCCGCGCGTGCAGTCCATCAACGCCTCGGGGCACAAGTACGGCCTCGTGTACCCGGGCGTCGGCTGGGCGATCTGGCGCGACGCCGAGGCCCTGCCCGAGGATCTCATCTTCTGGGTCAACTACCTCGGCGACGAGATGCCCACGTTCGCGCTCAACTTCTCGCGGCCGGGCTCGCAGGTGGTGGCGCAGTACTACAACTTCCTGCGCTTCGGCTTCGCGGGCTACGAGCGCGAGCAGGGCTACGCGCGCAGGGTGGCGACGTACCTGTCGGCGGCGATCGAGAAGATGGGGCCGTTCGAGCTGCTCACTCGTGGCGACGAGCTCCCCGTCTTCGCCTTCAAGCTCAAGGACGAGGTCAGGAACTTCACCGTGTTCGACGTCTCGGCGGCGCTGCGCGAGCGCGGCTGGCAGGTGCCGGCGTACACTTTCCCCAAGAACCGCGAGGACCTCGCGGCGCTGCGCATCGTCGTGCGCCGCGGCTTCAGCGCGGACGTGGCCGACATGCTGCTCGCCGACCTGAGGGAGAAGGTCAAGGGGCTCGAGAAGCTCAAGTCGCCGCTGTACAGTGCGGCGGGCGGCGCCGGGTTTCATCACTGAGTGACGCTGGTGCGGGCGGCGGGCGGCGGTGACGGCTCCCGCCCGCCGCCCGCACCAGCGTCACTC
>Ga0209697_10003965_pt1 | contig 19664 bp, 21 predicted proteins | sample AliMusrvi5mmetaG_FD_184115 | JGI IMG/M metagenome (GOLD analysis project Ga0209697, IMG submission 184115) | Freshwater lake bacterial and archeal communities from Alinen Mustajarvi, Finland, to study Microbial Dark Matter (Phase II) - Alinen... | ecosystem: Environmental > Aquatic > Freshwater...
CTATCGATAGTAGCCTCTATTATAATGCTCAAGTTTTGTATTGTTTGTAATCTTGAGGGTAAAAATGGCCAGTTATAGCACCAATGAATTTAAAGCCGGGTTAAAAGTCATGTTAGATAGTGACCCCTGTGCCATTATCGAAAATGAATTTGTTAAGCCAGGTAAAGGACAAGCCTTTAATCGGGTGAAAATTCGCAACCTTAAAACAGGTCGCGTTATTGAACGCACTTTTAAATCAGGTGACTCGCTTGAAGCGGCTGATGTTGTTGATGTTGCTATGCAATATCTTTATAACGACGGTGATTTTAGGCACTTTATGGTGCCCGATACTTTTGAGCAATATCAGTGTAATGAGAAAGCGGTCAGTGATGCCAGCAAATGGCTTAAAGACCAAGATATTTGCACCGTCACTTTATGGAATGATTCGCCTTTATCGGTCACACCAGGTAATTTTGTTGAGTTAGCCATCGTTGAAACCGATCCAGGCGTTCGCGGAGACACCTCTGGCGGCGGCGGAAAACCTGCTGTCTTAGAAACAGGCGCTGTTGTTAGAGTTCCGTTATTTGTACAGCAAGGTGAAGTAATTAAAGTAGATACCCGCACCGGTGAATATATCTCGCGCGTTAAAGAATAGTGCCGCCTGATTGGCAGCCTAGTTGTTCTATTGAATTACTGCGCTTAAGAGCCCAAGTTTTAACAGAGATACGAGGCTTTTTTTTAGCCCGAGCAGTGATTGAAGTTGAAACACCTTTGCTCAGCTATAGTAGCGGAACAGACCCTCAATTAGACTTTTTTACGTCTGATTATTGCTCATATCCGCTGCAACAAACCTTATATCTGCAAACATCGCCTGAGTTTGCAATGAAGCGTTTGTTGGCAGCGGGTAGCGGCTCTATTTATCAAATCTGCAAAGCTTTTCGAAATGGTGAATCTGGACGCACTCATAATCCTGAATTTACTATACTAGAATGGTATAGCGTTGACTTTACCTTAACGCAATTAATGGATGAAATCGCTGACTTAATAGCAGTATTGTTCAAAGATCGCTATCAACTAGAAACTACGCAACGAATCAGTTATCAGGAGGTATTTTATAAAAATACCGGATTAGATCCCCTGCTGTTTAATTATGAACAATACAGTGCTTATGCTCTAAAATCGGAGTCACCCGAAGCAGTAGAGCTATGCAAGACTGATCATAATGCTTGGTTGGATTTTATTTTCAGTCATCATATACAGCCGTCCTTGGGTAAAAATGCCTTATGTATGATTTATGGCTACCCTGCATGCCAGTCTTCATTAGCACGTATTAACAAAGACAATTCTAAGGTGACAGATCGTGTAGAAATTTTCATAAACGGCATTGAATTAGGCAATGGTTATTATGAATTGACAGATGCACAAGAGCAGAATCAACGCTTTGACAAAGAAATAGAACTTAGACAGCAAAGTAATCGACCTATCATAGTAAAAAACACTCAACTCATTGCCGCCCTAGAAGCGGGACTTCCTGAATGCTCTGGCATGGCGATAGGCATAGATCGATTATTGATGGTCTTGACTAAAAATAACCATATCGAGGATGTTATTCCTTTCTCACTAGCGCGTTCTTAATCCAATTCAACTTTTGTTGTGTTATAATTTTTTTGTTTTAATCTTTTCTATCCTGTTGTTTTACTTTTAGCCGCCTACATGAATCAAAAATTTTTTTCTTGCTTACTATTGCTAGGCCTGCTTGTTTCAAATGCAACCAAAGCTGATGAAGAGTTCGTTGTAAAGGATATTAAGGTTAAAGGCCTACAACGTATCTCCTTAGGCACTGTTTACAACTATCTGCCTGTCAATGTCGGCGCAAAATTCTCTCTAGATAACGTCGCACCCTCGGTCAAAGCCTTATTTAAAACTGGCTTTTTCAAAGACGTCTCTATGGAACGAGAAGGTTCAACCTTAATCATTAATGTTGTAGAGCGCCCTTCTATTGCTAAAATTGTTTTTGAAGGCAATAAAGATCTCAGTAAAGATGACTTAACTAAAGCCTTATCTAAAATTGGCTTAGCTGAAGGAAAAATATTTGATCGACAACTTTTGGATAAAGTTGAGCAAGAGTTATCTCGCCAATACCTTAGTCATGGAAAATATAGCTTAAGAATAAAAACGGAAGTCACCAATCTATCTCGAAACCGTGTCAACATTGAGATAAAGATTTCTGAAGGCAGGGTCACTAAAATCAAGCAGATTAATATCGTCGGCAATAATGCCTTTGATGACAAAATGCTGATGAAAAACTTTGAATTAAGTACCTCTAATTTAATATCGTTTTATACAAAAGACGATCAATATTCTAAGCAGAAGCTACAAGGCGATTTAGAATCACTAAGATCTTATTATTTAGATCGCGGTTATATTAACTTTTCAATTGAATCGACACAGGTCGCTATCACCCCTGATAAAAAAGACATTTATGTCACCATCAATGTTAAAGAAGGTGATATTTACAAGCTGTCTAAAGTAAAGCTAGCCGGCAATTTAGTCGTAGCGCCTGATCAGCTCATTAAATTAGTCAGCGTCGGCCCGGAAGAAACATTCTCCAGAAAAAATGCAACGGAAACATCAAAAGCCATACAAGATCGTTTAGGTGATGAAGGCTATGCCTTTGCCAACGTCAATATGGTTCCAGAAATCAACGAAGCTCAGAAAACCGTCGACATGACTTTCTTTGTGGATCCTGGTAAACGAGTTTATGTACACCGCATTAATTTTCATGGCAATTCTAAAACTCGCGATGAAGTACTGCGACGAGAAATGCGCCAAATGGAAGCTAGCTGGGCTTCAAGCTCTAAAATTGAACGCTCTAAAACCCGCCTTGAGCGCTTAGGTTACTTTTCATCTACTAACGTAGAAACACCGCCTGTTGTCGGTACTCCTGACCAAATTGATGTCAACTATAAAGTCGAAGAAAAAGCATCAGGTAACTTATCGGCAGGGGTTGGTTATTCACAGGTACAAGGTATCGTGTTAAATGCTAACATCGCTCAAGATAATATCTTCGGTTCTGGCAAGCGCGTGAATGTCGCATTTAACAATAGTACCTATATGCGTAGCTATCAATTTGGCTTTAATAATCCTTACTTTACCCCTGATGGCGTCAGTCAAGGTTATAATCTTGGCTGGACTACAAGAAACTCCGGCGCTATCAACATTGCCAATTATAATTCTAGCATCGCCAATGCCAGCACCAGCTTTGGTTTACCTATCAATGAAACGGATTATTTGTTGTTTACCACTGAGGTAAAACATACCGCATTGGCAGCAACAACTTATTCATCCTCTCAAATTACCGACTTTATCAGTAATGTAGGTAGTGATTTTATGACCTACAGCCAAGGCATTAACTGGACTCATAATACGCTTAATAAAGCTATCTTCCCTACTTCAGGCATACAACATCGCATCTCTGGTGTCGGTATGATTCCAGGCAGTGATATAGATTATTACAAGGTAGGTTACCGTCAGCAACGTTATTACCCCCTTGCCAGAGATTTTATCTTTAAATTAAATGGTGAAATAGGTTATGGCAGCGGCTACATGGGCACTAAAGGCTTGCCGTTCTTTGATAATTATTTTGGTGGCGGCAATGGCTCAGTGCGTGGCTATAGAAATAACTCGTTAGGACCTAGAGATTCCAATGGCTATCCTATCGGTGGCGCCACCAAAGTCATTGGCAATGCCGAAGTATTTTTTCCCGTGCCGTTCTTATCAGAAACTAAATCTGTCCGTATGGGCACTTTTTTTGATGCAGGACAGATTAGTGACGGCCTTTCATTAAGTGGTATGAAATATTCTGCGGGTCTTTCTGGTGAGTGGTTGTCACCCTTCGGAGCCTTATCTGTAAGCGCTGCCTACCCACTCAATGTAGGCTCTTATAGCTATACGCCAGTAGGAGGAGAATTAACTACCGCTAAAGATCAAACACAGCTCTTTCAATTTAATTTTGGCCAAAATTTCTAAGAAGTAATTTGGTTTAATAGAATTAAGCCCTTATAATTTAACGAAATATACTATCCTTTTTATTATTATTATTTTATTTAACTGTCATCGGAGATTTATATAACAATGAAAACAAAAACTGCTTTATTTCTAGGCTTAATGTGTGCAACTAATGTGAGTTTTGCTGACTTAAAAGTGGGCGTTATCAATATGAACTTGGTATTGGAACAAGCACCTCAAATGGAAAAAGCTAAAAAACGCTTTGACCAAAAATTTGGACCTAGAGGCAAAATACTGGAATCTCAACAAAAAGAACTACAAACTTTAGAAGAAAAGTTGAACAAAGATGCTTCGGTCATGAGTGAAGCTGAAAAACAAAAAGCCGGTAAAGACTTTCAAAATAGAATTAGAGATTTCAAAAAAACTGAGCAAGAATTTAAAGAAGACATTAATGCTAACCGCAATGAAGAACTAGGCAAATTACAGCGTAAAATCGGTGAAGTCGCTAGCGGTATCGCTAAAGATGAAGAATATGACTTACTTTTATTATCTGACGTTGTTGTTTATAAAAAAGAACAATTTGACATCACCACTCAAGTTGTAAAAAAACTGTCTACTATTCCTGAATAACAGCACCTATAACCTAACCCATAAGAAGCACTCTATTCATGTCTATAACTTTAGATATATTACAAATACAAGCATTCTTGCCTCATCGATACCCCTTTCTATTGATTGACAAGGTGATTGAGTGCGAACCTGGCGTAAGGTTGTTAGGAGTGAAAAATGTCACTTATAACGAACCTTTTTTTCAGGGGCATTTTCCACAAAAGCCTATTATGCCGGGCGTACTCATATTAGAAGCGTTAGCGCAATCAACTGGGCTTTTAGCGTCTGAAACAGCCGGCGATGAACTAATCGGCATGATCTACTACTTAGTGGGTATAGATAAAGCCAAATTTAAACGCCCCGTGGTACCGGGTGACCAACTCATGTTGGAAGCCAAATTCATCAAAAGTAAACGTAATATTTGGGCTTTTGAATGCCGTGCAGAAGTTGACGGTGAGTTTGTTGCTAGCGCAGAAATCAGATGCGCGGCTGTGGTAAATTGAGTTTGATACATCCAACAGCCATCATTGATAGCCATGCTGAATTAGCCAATGATGTCACTGTTGGCGCTTTTTCAGTCATCGGAGCGGATGTAAAAATTGAATCCGGTACGGTGATAGGTCCTCATGTTGTCATAAAAGGTCCTACGTCCATTGGTAAAGATAATCATATCTATCAATTCACTTCCATCGGTGAAGACCCGCAAGATAAAAAGTATGCAGCAGAAATTACACGATTAGAAATTGGTGATAGAAATACTATTCGTGAATTTACCTCTATGCATAGAGGGACTCTTCAAGACCAAGGTGTAACTAAAATAGGTGATGATAATTTATTCATGGCCTACACGCATGTCGCACATGATTGTGTTATTGGTAATCATGTCATTATGGCCAATGGAGCCTCATTAGCAGGGCATGTACAACTGAATAATCATGCTATTTTGGGGGGATTTACTTTAGTTCATCAATTCACCCAAATAGGTCAATTTAGCTTTGCAGCTATGGGTAGTGCCATTACCCAAGATATTCCTCCATTTATTATGGTCGGTGGTAAGCCAACTAGGCCTCATGGCATTAACTCGGTCGGCATGGAGCGGAATGGCATTTCGGTAGAAGATATTAGATTAATCAGAAATGCTTACAAAATCATCTATAAGATGAATTTGCGCTTAGAAGATGCCATTATCCAAATGGAAGAACTGGCGGGAGATAGCAGTGAGCTGTTAAATATGATTAGTTTTTTACGTAATGTACGTAGAGGCATACTACGCTAAGATTGAATTCCTCCAAAAACTGCTTTCTAAGTACCCACGCATCAGTCCTGTTGCCATGAATATCCGACAACAAAACCTTCCCAATAAAATTCATTTGATGGCTGGCATAGATGAAGCAGGGCGAGGACCACTAGCAGGGCCGGTAGTAGCGGCGGCTGTTATTCTTGATCCACAATGGCCTATTGATGGCTTAGCTGACTCAAAAATACTGAGTAAACTTAAACGTGAAAGCCTTGCTAAACTCATTAAAGCACAAGCTCTAAGCTGGTCTATAGCGGTTGCTAGTGTCGAAGAAATTGATGAGCTCAACATCTTACAAGCAACCTTACTGGCTATGCAGCGCGCAGTTAATGGACTGCATATTCAGCCAGATGAAGCCTTAGTCGATGGCAACCAAACGCCTAAGCTATTAATGCCCACGCTAGCCATTATAAAAGGCGATAGTAAGATACCGGCTATCAGCGCTGCCTCAATTATTGCAAAAGTTGAGCGTGACAGCCTGATGCTTGCTTATCATCAACTGCACCCCCATTATTCGTTCCATTTACATCAAGGTTACGGAACGAAGCTACATTTAGCCGAAATAGCACAATTCGGTTTTTTAGAGATACACAGAAAATCGTTCAATCCTTTAAGAACCCTACTCAGCCAACAAACGTTACTAGAGACCAATCGGTAACTCATCCATTAAGGCAATCTGTTCACGTAACTCAATGATTCTATCTTGCCAATAGCGAGGATTATTAAACCAAGGGAAAGCCATAGGAAACGCAGGATCATCCCAACGCTTTGCAATCCATGCCGAATAATGCAGCAAGCGCAAAGTACGTAAAGCTTCCAGTATATGCAGTTCCATGACATTAAAATCATAGAATACTTTATAGCCATCAAGTAGATGTTTAAGCTGAAAACTCATCTCCTCACGATCACCGGACAGTAACATCCATAGATCTTGAATCGCAGGACCCATTCGACTATCATCAAAATCCACAAAATGAGGACCGTCATCCGTCCATAAAATATTACCGGGATAACAATCACCATGTAGCCTTAGCGTTTTTAGTTTGCCGGCACGCTCAAAGCATCGCTTTACCGCATCCAAGGCATGGGCGCTAGTGCTGCTATAAGCATCCAATAGATCAGCAGGAATAAAATCATGCTTAAGCAGATAATCCCTAGGCTCATCACCAAAATTAAGCACACTTAATACAGGACGCACCTTAAAAGGTTTTGTCGCGCCTACTGCATGTATACGGCCGATAAAGCGCCCCATCCATTCTAGCTTTTCGCGACTATCAATTTCAGGGACACGCCCGCCTTGCTTAGGAAAAACTGAAAACCTAAAACCCTCAAGCTGATTAAGGGTCTGAGTTCCGATCAAGATTAAAGGTGGGACTACCGGTATTTCATTGTCGGCCAACTCCTGAACAAAACTGTGCTCTTCTAAGATGGCATCGTCGGTCCAGCGCTGAGGTCGGTAAAATTTGGTGACCACCGTATCTGCGTTTTCTATGCCCACCTGATAAACACGGTTTTCATAGCTATTTAGCGCCAACAAGCGACCGTCACCAGACAGCCCTACACTTGTCATTGCATGAAGCACAAAGTCGGGAGTTAATGCTGAAAAAGGGGTTAAATGTGTATTCATGGTTTTATTGTAACGTTGAATACACTTTATATTAGAGATAATTCATTTACTAACGGAGATAAAACTAATACAGCCTCATTTTTAAATGAATTGAGGCTGTATTAGTACCCCAAAGAAACGGTTAGCTAACCGTTTCTTTGGGGCCATGAACATCTAAAGGGTCACCTTCATAAGGCGTGGCATAACTGCAATCTTTCTGGGGACAAACTTTTTCGATACCACGTCGTTTAGTTTCTTTTACTGTCAAAATTGGCCAATGACAATCTGGGCAACTTTCTTTGATAGGCGCATTCCAGAGTGCATACTTACACTTTGGATATACCGAACAAGAATAAAATATTTTGCCATTGCGAGACTTACGTTTAAAAATCACGCCTTTTTTACACTCAGGACATTCAACGCCCGTATCGGCAGGTTTCTCTAAGGGCTCGATATGACGGCAGGTTGGATAACCGCTACAACCAATAAATTTACCATAGCGACCTATTTTAAAAACTAAAGGTGATTCGCATTCTGGACAGACTCTACCTTCAACGGTTTCTGATTCTTCCGTTGCATTAGCATCATCATTCAAATTTCGTGTATAGGAACACTCTGGATAATGAGTACAGCCAATAAAGCGACCATTTCGACCCAAACGAATGGATAATGGACTTTCACATTCAGGACATTTCTCATCTATCGCTTCCTGAGTAACATCTTTACGCTGTACGCTAGCGTCTTTTTCTTGAATCATGACATTAAAAGGCTGCCAGAATTCATGCATTAATGGAATCCAATCCTTTTCACCACGAGAAACGGCATCTAATTCATCTTCTAAATTAGCCGTAAAATCGTAATCAACATATTTGGTAAAATGTTCCGTTAGAAACTTATTGACGATTCTACCGACATCCGTAGGGTAAAAACGCTTATTGTCTAAAGTAACATATTCACGATTTTGCAGAGTCGAGATAATAGACGCATAGGTTGAAGGTCGTCCTATGCCATGCTCTTCTAAGGACTTAACTAAGCTGGCCTCACCATAACGGGGGGGTGGATCAGTAAAGTGCTGTCCGGCAATGATATCATTTAGAGGAATTGGACGACCTTCTTCTAATGGCGGTAAAAAGCTTTCTTTATCGTCACTTTCTTTACTGTCATCTTTTCCTTCCAAATAAACTGACATAAACCCGGGCGTGGCAATGGTGGAACCCGTTGCTCTAAACACATGTTTGCCATCGCCACAGCTTAAATCCACAGCGACCATATTAAGGGTTGCATGAATCATCTGACAGGCTATAGTGCGTTTCCAGATTAAATCGTACAGCTTGTATTGTTCAATACTGAGATGGTCTTTTATCTGACTAGGTAGATATCTAGGATAAGTGGGGCGTATCGCCTCATGAGCTTCTTGAGCATTCTTTGATTTGGTCTTAAATAATCGAGGTTCTTTGGGCACATTTTCAGCGCCGTATTTTTCCGCAATCAAGGCACGCATATCCTCAACAGCTTCTACCGATAAGTTGACCGAATCGGTACGCATATAGGTAATCAGACCTTCTGTTTCTCCACCTATATCAATACCTTCATACAGTTGCTGGGCAACTATCATGGTACGTTTGGTAGTAAAGCCTAATTTACGAGAAGCTTCTTGTTGCAGGGTAGAGGTTATAAAAGGCGGCGCTGGATTACGTTTCTGCTGTTTCTTTTCTAATTTAGAGACTAATAACTGACCATCGGCAGCAGAAAGTAAGGCTTGCTTGGTTTTTTCTGCCAACTCTTCATCAGTAATACTAAATTGAGTTAGTTTTTCATTATCAAACTGTGTCAATTTGGCTTTAAAGTTTTGATCATGTGCCGTGAGTGCGGCATCAATAGTCCAATATTCACGGGTTTTAAACGCTTCTATTTCTAGTTCTCGTTCAACTATCATCCGTAAAGCAGGACTTTGTACTCGACCGGCCGACAATCCCCTACGTATTTTTTTCCACAATAAAGGTGATAACTTAAAGCCAACTAAATAATCTAAAGCGCGTCTAGCTTGCTGAGCATTGATTAAATTAATCGCTAACTGAGCCGGATTAGCAATCGCTTCAGTTACAGCTTTTTTAGTGATCTCATGAAAAACAACGCGATACACAGGCTTATCTTTAAGCAATTTCTTTTCTTTTAGTAGCTCATACAAATGCCAAGAAATCGCCTCCCCCTCTCTATCAGGATCGGTTGCTAAATATAAAGTATCTGCAGATTTAAGCGCTTTACTAATAGCTTGAACATGACGCTGATTACGTTCAATGATTTCGTATTTCATTGCAAAATCATTATTGGGATCAACAGCACCTTCTTTAGGAACAAGATCACGGACATGGCCATAAGAGGCTAATACCTGAAAATCTTTACCCAAGTATTTTTCAATAGTTTTGGCTTTTGCAGGCGATTCTACAATGACGAGATTTTTACTCATTTAATTAAAAGGGCTAAAGACGAAAGGTTAATGGCTAAAGGCTAAAGGCTAAAGGCGAAAATGTACATTCTTTTTTGCCTTTAGTCTTTTTCCTTTCGCCTGATGTATTAATGCAAATAAGTGGGGATTAGATTATAAACAATGTCTTCCATTCTAGAAAAAGCAATTTCCTCGTCAGGTTGACTTAATAAAATCATCAAAACTATCCATTTCAGTTTTTCCATTGAAATTTCTTCATTTTCTAAAGCCATAGCCCGATCTATTACAATTTCTCGATTAACAGAATTCAAAATTCCATTTTGCTCCAGAAACATAATAAGGTTACGGCACTCAATATCCAGCTTTGCAATTTCCTGAGAGCAGAATATACGAAAGGTAGCTGTAACACTTGATTTTACGGTTTGCTGTAGACTCAGCGAATCAAGCCAATCAAAAGCCTTATTAACTTCACAAGATTCAAAACCTGCTTCCAACAACTCTGTTCTAATGACATCAGTATCAGGAAACATCTCTATTTCCTCTTCCATGTAGTTCTCAAACAAATACATTAAAACATCAAAAATATTTTCTTTCATAAGTAGGCTTACTGCTTAATTTATTTTATTCTCATATAACAACCGCCAGCGATTGCTTCTAGGTAACCTTGCAACTCCAAAATTAAAAGCATTGAAGAGATAGATTCAATAGATAAATCACTATTTTCAACCAAATAATCAATAGAAGTTGGGCTAAACATGACACGATTCAATAATGTTTGTTGCTCTAGGTCAAGTGTTGATTGCATAGCAACCGGCAACATTTCTTTATCTTGTTGATAAACAACATTTAATTCCTCAAGAATATCTTGCGTTGTTTCAACAAGTTTTGCACCTTCACGGATCAATGCATTACATCCTCTTGCCAAAGGATTATGAATAGACCCCGGTATGGCAAATACCTCACGATTTTGTTCTAAGGCCATTTTAGCGGTAATCAATGAGCCACTTTGTATAGCAGCCTCAACCACTAGCAAACCTTGGCATAACCCACTGATGATACGATTACGTCTAGGAAAATGATTAGATTTAGCAAGAGTGCCTGGTGGAAACTCTGAAACCATCAAGCCCGTTTCAACAATTTCAAGCGCCAAATCTTTATGCCTAGCAGGATAAACACGATCCAAACCCGTACCGGTAACGGCAATAGTATAACCTTGAGCCGCTAAGGCACCTCGATGACTTGCGCCATCGATACCTAAAGCCAATCCACTAGTAATAACAAAGCCAAACTGAGATAGTTGCTTTGCAAAATCGAAAGCCGTTTCTACACCTATCGAAGAAGGATTGCGACTACCCACAATAGCAATTTGTGGCAATGCCAATAATTCGGGATTACCGCGTATAAATAATATCGGTGGCGGATCAGAAATTTCCTTTAATTGACTAGGATAATTTGCATCATTAAAAGTAATAACCCCATTATTTTCTAATGCTAACCATTCGAGATCATAAGCTATACTTGCCCAGTCCGGATTCTTGATGGCTTGGATAATAGCACTTTTTAAACCTAAAGCCGACAATGCGGCTGTTGATTCAGCATATAACTGCTCAGGAGTATGCTGTTCTAGCAAATTAAGAAACGTTCGAGTACCAACACCCTGCACACGAGACAATACTAACCAGTACTTTAAATTTTCATTTATCGAGTCAGTGGCGATATTCAAGGCGCTTTAACCTTATCCAATAAATGTATATCTTGAGTCGCCGTCATTACTAAGGCATAACTCACTCGTTCAAAACTACGAAAAACCATCAACGTTCCAACTTGCTCATCAGGAAGCTTAATCATATCGTTATTATTAAGCTGATAGGGATCTTTAATATGTCGGCCATTTTCAATAATAGTTAAAACGTGTCCTTCGGAGATACCATCTTGAATGCCTTTATCAATTACAATGACATCTAATGAACCTATTTGTGAAAGTCCCCCAAAAACTCGAATAATAGTAGCATTTACCTTTATTTTCGGTGGTTTTGGAAAATAACTTAATGTAAACCCTTCATCAGCCTTTGGCATGACCCAGTCACCATGAAGAACTTCACTATTCGATTGAGTAATGATTAATGTGGCTGGATCAGCAGATTTTTGCAATGTGGCATCTGCAATGTATTCCAACTCGTATCCTAACACTTCACCATTAACTGGGCTAATATAGCCATCACCTTTACGATATACAGTAAAGACTTGCTGCTCTGAATCAGCTAAGCCATTAACATAAATTTTATCACCTGTACCGGCCATCAGATGATCTTTTGCAATATCGACGACATAAGCAACATTAGTCAATTTATTGCCCGACACTACTTTAGAATGATTCAAGAATGCCGCTATTTTTTCATAAGGAATTAATTCACTGCCTTGTTTATCAGGAACCTCACGAATACATGGCAATAGCTTACCTGCTTTTGAAACAATAAAATCAGTCCGCCCTTTTTTGCTAGCCTCGTCTTTAAGCATGCACGTTGATTGCTGAGAATGCGTAGCATTCAATCGTATTTCATCAGCAAAAACGTTAAGGCTAGCAAAAAGAACAATCATAAATCCAAACACTATTCTCTTAGTCATAATGATCCTTAAAGATACCTACTTAACCTTAACGATTTAAAATTTATATGAATTCAGTTAGAATTTCTGCACGACATTCGTTATTCGATGAATGACAAATCAAGAACAACTTAGATACCTCATCAACTGGAAACAATCTGATCATGAAGATTATTTTTGCTGGCACCCCTGAATTTGCGGTACCCAGTTTACAAGCACTGCTCGATTCCAAGCATGAAGTCTGTGCTATTTACACCCAACCTGATCGCCCAGCAGGTAGAGGCCAACAATTACATATCAGTCCCGTTAAAGCACTCGCTTTAACACACGCTATTCCTGTATTCCAACCGCTTAGCTTTAAAACAGATGAGGATTTACAACAACTACTCTCATTCAATGCCGATTTGATGGTGGTTGTCGCCTATGGCATGATCTTAACTCAAGCCGCCTTAGAAGCACCCAAATTAGGCTGCATTAATGTTCACGGATCATTATTGCCACGCTGGCGAGGAGCCGCACCTATTCAACGAGCATTAATGGCCGGCGATGCTAAAACAGGGGTTACCATTATGCAGATTGTTCGTAAGCTCGATGCCGGCGATATGTTACATAAAGAAGAATACACCATAACTGACAATGATACCGCCAGCACACTACATGACACACTAGCCATACTAGGCGCGCTAGGCTTAGCTAAAGTACTCACACAGATAGACTCTGGGGTAATAAAAGCCGAACCTCAAGATGAAAACTTAGTCACTTATGCAGAAAAATTAACAAAAAGTGAAGCCGTTATAAATTGGCAACAATCAGCTCATGAAATAGCCCTAAAGGTAAGAGGCCTGAATGCTTGGCCTGTCGCCCAAACGCTATATCAAGATAAAGTACTACGTATATGGGATAGCGAAGTTATAGAAACAAGTGATCAGCAATCGTTAGTATTAAGTCCAGGTACGGTTTGTTGTACTAATAAAACATTAGACGTAGTCACTGGAAATGGCCTCTTACGCTTGCTAGAAATACAACTACCCGGCGGAAAGCGCATGAACACCCAAGCGTTCTTAAATGCTCATGCGATGCAGGGCGTAAAATTAGGCTAAGGAATAGCATGTATTGTTCCTTAGCTCCGATTGCTGGGATGAGGTAAGAATCCCAGCAATCGGAGCGTCACTGGTCATAGAGCAAAATACATTAGCTGCAGTAGGTTGGGCTAACGGCTCTATCGTTAACCCAACATTGACGCCGAGTAGTGTGGGTTGCGAAAAGCATGCAATCCAAGCTACACCGCTACTTGTCCCGTCTTAGATGGCAGCCATACTAATCTACGCGTTTAGCTATCATTTCTCCAAGCTTAACTATCTTATCTGCTACAAACTCGCTATCCCACTGCACTTTATTATTTGCAAATAAAACAATAATAGTAGAGCCCATATTAAAACGCCCCATTTCTTCACCCATTTTGAGTGTAGGTGCGTTTTCCTTGTAATCCCAAGTTTGCACTGAAGTGACACTAGGTGGCGTAACCACGCCATGCCATACCGTTTCTATACTCGACACGAAGATAGCGCCTACTAAGACTAAAGCCATAGGCCCTAGCTCAGTATCAAAAATAGCAACGACACGTTCATTTCTAGCAAATAATCTAGGCACAGACCGAGTAGTCGCGGTATTAACACTGAATAAGCGACCAGGCACATGTACCATTTCTCGCAACGTACCTGTTATAGGCATATGCAAGCGATGATAATCTTTAGGTGACAGATAAATAGTCGTAAACACGCCATTATTAAAAGCTTTAGCACGCTCTTCACTACCACCTAGCAAATCTAGCGCGGTATAACTTTTACCTTTAGCTTGAAATATCTCACCCTCAGAAATAGCACCTGCTTGACTAACAGCACCATCAGCAGGACTAGCAATGGCATTAACTTCTGACGTTAACTGCCTAGCGCTAGGCTTTAAATCACGAGTAAAAAAATCATTAAAACTTTTATAGGCATTAATATCTGGCTGTTGAGCCTCATCCATATTAACCCCGTAATGCCTGATAATCTGCTTGATAAACAGATTTTTCCAAGCCTTATTTTCACAATGGGTTAACTTACTCATCATTCTAGATAAAGCATGATGAGGTAGGATGTACTGCGGCAATGTTGTTAAAGCGTCTTTAAGAGTCATAAGAATCAATTGAATAAGTCGAACTGTAGCTTTACTCAAAGCGATCACATCTTGGGTCTTTGTAACTATTGGGTTACGCTATCGCTAACCCAACCTACATTAATCTAGAAATTTGTAATCGCTTTAAATATAGGCAAAAAAGATTATAGATTAAGGCAGATTAACTAACTCTGGAGCCTGCCATTGCTTATCTTTATGTTCAACAACAACCGTCGTATAAATACCACCACGAACATTAAACTCGGCGCGTATACGCATAAAATTTGGAGCAATTGCCGCAACGATATCATTAAGAATTTCATTAGTGACCGCTTCATGAAAAGCGCCTTGCTCACGAAATGCCCACATATAAAGCTTAAGTGCCTTTAATTCCACACACAATGCACCAGGCACGTATTCAATTTGAATAGTCGCAAAATCAGGCTGTCCGGTTTTTGGACATAAACAAGTAAACTCTGGAATATCAATGCGTATGGTGTAATCACGATCAGGCTGTGGATTAACAAATGTTTCTAAATCTTTAGTGGGTCTTGTAGTCATGGTACTTATAGGATAAATTTGAAAGTAGCCAGATTTTAACAGCTTTAAGCCGATACAACGACACTCTTCACTAAATTAAGGCTGTTTCAAAATATCCCACTTTATAAGCCAATCTTGTTAATTCAACATCATTTTTTATTTTCAGCTTATCGTAAAGCCTATAACGATAGGTATTAACGGTTTTATCGCTCAATATCAACATATTAGACATTTCCTTAATCGATTTACCCTGCAGAATTAAGGTGACTACTTCAGCTTCTCTGCGGGAAAGCTTTAAAAAAGGTGACTCATAATATTCAGGTAAACAACGAGAAGCGAGATTATAAACCGTATCAAAACTCAGATAACGATCTCCAGAAACTACTTTACGAATAGCATTGATCATCTCCTCAACAGGTGATTCTTTAGAAATAAAACCTGACACACCTAATTTAAATAATTCCGGTGGAATATGGCTATTGTTATTGACAGATATAACAATAATCTTTGCCTCAGCATTATTCTGTAAGATTTGACGGCAGGCTTCTACACCACCAATTCCAGGCATATCAATATCCATCAACACAACATCAACCGACAAAACCGATACTTTTTCAACTGCTTCTTCACCTGATTTAGCCACACCTACGACACAAATATCATCGCAAGCATTCAGTATAGCTTCAATACCAGTGCGGACTAATTCATGATCATCAGCAAGTAATATTTTTATCATAACCACCTCCCATTATTAATTCTAAAATATAAATCTAATAAACTAACTGTGGTCACAACTGCCTATAACTGTTGGCTTAGGCTATGGCTAACCCAACCGGACTCTCTTTATTAAGTATCAGCAATCATGATCACTACAACTCTTTACTAGGCACATTAAGAAAATTTCGATAATCAATAGACACTTTAAGACCTGCAAACCGGCCACTCATGCCAATTAATTCATCCGTTTTTTTATCAAAGCGGATCTTGATCTCATTAAGCGCCCTATCTTCATAGCCTTTATCTATATGGTGCGTATCCAGTAGAAAGTGATACATGTACACCTCCATTTCACCTTCATCGGTAATTTCTAATGGCTCACCTAATTGCGCTATAACCGATGCTTTTTTAGGTAATTGATCAGAAATCTTAGTTAATAACTCAGTATTAGCCCGTAACTGTTGTTTTTCTTTATCAATTTCAGCACCACCAATTGAACGCAAAGATACTTCAAGAAATTTGGGTGGTGCAATCTTTAAAAATAACGATGAAAATGACCACGCCGTTAGCAAACCTTCTTTATTAAAATTTAAATCCGAATAAAAACTAATTTCAGGGGCTATTAAATGATTATTGGCATCAATCTTACGAAACCAATACCGCCAACGCCGTCCGTCTTGAGTAACGGTATCCTCACTTGCATATAATCGAGATAAAGACACAAAATCTTTACTATATAAAATAGGTTTTTTAAACTGCAAAGTGAAATCATCTGCACTTACCACCGAAAAATACTTATCAAATTCATCCATTTGCAGATAAGTTTGATACGCTCGCACCCAATACATACAACCAGACAATGATACCGCCAACAATACCAAGCCAATAATGCGTGCAAAACGCTTAATAGTTTTTATCTTCATACCGACATAGCCTTAAAAGCCCATAAAAACCACTAGTTTACACCGACAGATAACGCTACTCATCTAGTCATTGTCATTATGACTACAAAGCACATAAGCTAAAACTTTCATAAATGCTTACGAGGATGCACAGAATAGTGGATTAAAAGAACTGGTACAATTAGTAGAATTACCTATAACCGCAAGATTTCGCCACTTGCTTATTGCGTTATCTTGCATTTATTAGGTAGTGGCGTTCTGATAACAGCTGCGTTTTATTACAAACTCCTTATAAATCAGTGGGCGCTTATGCCCTAATGAGCATTGCCAAATTGGCATTCAATACTACTGTGATTGTGTTAAGACTATTTGTATCGGTTACAATAAACTTGGCAATTTGAAAACATAATCATAATTAGTATGTAACGATAGAAATGTACTATTAATTCCATGCCCTAAGCCGCTACTTTCACTTCTAAAAGATGCCATGTATAAACCTATTACGCCCTTGATTGCTGCCGATATTATTATTGAGTTAGTCGATTTTCCTGACCGTCCCATTGTATTAATTGAACGAGCTAATCCGCCTTATGGCTGGGCAATTCCAGGGGGATTTGTTGATATAGGTGAAATGGTCGAACAGGCTGCCATACGTGAAGCCCAAGAAGAAGTAAGTCTTAATGTACGCTTGATAGCCTTACTTGGAATTTATTCAGATCCTTCACGTGATACCCGTGGACACACGGTGACGGCGATTTATGTAGCAGAGGCCTCTGGAACACCGAAAGCTGCAGATGATGCAAAAAATTGCCATCTATTTAGCTTGAATGATCTACCTGATCCCTTAGCATTCGATCATGCCAAAGTGCTAGCTGACTATAAGAAATACCGAGAAACAGGACAAGTTACACCCTTACGAGACCGTGCTATTAGAGCTTCAGAACAAGATTAAACCATCGTCAAAAAAATCTTTTAATCGGCGAGGGCAAAGTTGAATACATCGCATAATCACATAAACTATGGACTCTATTTAATCCTATCTGTCGCAGCTTTAGCTAAGTAACGGCATAACAATACTACCTACCTATTTCTAAGGGCCATTGAAAACTAAATTATCTATGCAAGAAAAACGCTGTTCAAATTGCGCTGCCATATTGAGTTGTAGCTCAAATCAAGTTGAAATAGCTTGTTGGTGTAAGGCTTATCCCGCCATTATGACCATTGAGGCTCAACAAGATTGTCTTTGTAAAAACTGCCTTAGTCAGGCTATACAAGAAAAGATCATTAATCTCATCAATACGCTTAGTCAGCAAGATATCATTGCTATAGCTCATCAGTATCGTACTAATGAGCCATTGATAGTCGGCATAGACTATATAATAGAGAACAATAACTGGGTTTTTACTCAGTGGTATCACTTGAAACGAGGCCACTGTTGTGGAAATGCTTGTAAAAACTGCCCTTATTAATAACTGGATTCAACTCTGCAATACAAGCAGTGTGAAAACCCACTTTGATACCACCAGCACCCATCGCCATAGCGCGACTACCCAACTTCATACTACGATTACCCAACTTCATACTACGATTACCTATAGCCATACCGCGGCTACCCGATTTCATAGCTCGAATAGACAGCCTCATGCCTCGGCCACCCATCGCCATAGCATGACTACCCAACTTCATACATCTAATACCTAACGTCATACTGCGACTACCTATAGCCATACCGCGGCTACCCGATTTCATACCCCGAATAGCCTATCTCATACTGCGAGAGGCTCACTTCACATGATGCCTACCGGTATTCTTATTACGAATAGTGCACTTCCTAGTATGAATAACAGACTCCAGGTTACAAAGGGTTCATAGCATGGTGCAAATAGTCAGCTTTAAGATAAGCAGAGCATCACTCACAGTGAAAATTCGGGTACTATCAGTAGTTATAAGGCATTAATATGGTCAGCAATCGCCTATAAATAGAAACCTAGATCATTGTCACCTTTTATTTAGAGGATTATTTTTAGATTAAAACCGGAGTGCAACCCTAATCATCATCGTCCTCATAAGGCTGAGCTTTTAGACTGCCGGGAATATTAGGCAGTTTGGCTGAGCGTAAGAGAATTAAAGCACTACCTAGTACAAACAGAAATACGACTATTAAAACTATTATCCACATAGATTGTGACCTTAATTTGGCTTGCTTAAACGGGTTGATATAGAATACTCCAACCCAATCATTTAGACAGCTAAACATGAAACAAGTCGAATTACTCTCTCCTGCCGGAACCCTTAAAAACATGCGCTATGCTTTTGCCTTTGGTGCAGATGCTGTCTATGCCGGACTACCTCGTTATAGTTTGCGTGTACGCAATAATGACTTTTTGGAAGATAATCTGGCCAAAGGCATCGCTGAGGCCCATCAACTCAATAAAAAGTTTTTCTTGGCAACCAATGTTATTCCCCATAACACTAAGGTCAAAACCTTCATTAAGGATCTGACTCCGATTATAGCCATGCAGCCGGATGCCTTGATTATGGCAGATCCTGGTTTGATTATGATGACGCGAGAGGCTTGGCCGGATATGCCAATTCATTTGTCAGTACAGGCTAATACCGTCAACTATGCGACCGTTAATTTCTGGAAAAGCATGGGCGTTGAACGCGTCATTTTGTCGCGTGAATTATCACTGGATGAAATTGCAGAGATACGTCAGCGTTGCCCAGATACTGAACTTGAAGTCTTTGTCCATGGTGCTTTATGTATTGCTTATTCGGGTCGCTGTTTGTTGTCTGGTT
>Ga0209697_10003969_pt1 | contig 19658 bp, 23 predicted proteins | sample AliMusrvi5mmetaG_FD_184115 | JGI IMG/M metagenome (GOLD analysis project Ga0209697, IMG submission 184115) | Freshwater lake bacterial and archeal communities from Alinen Mustajarvi, Finland, to study Microbial Dark Matter (Phase II) - Alinen... | ecosystem: Environmental > Aquatic > Freshwater...
AGGGAGATGGTGCTCTTTTTTTGGCTTGTTTGCTTTGATCAGAAAATGGCACGGCTTATACCTTGGCCAGCCTTTGGTAAATGGGTACCGATACCAGACTGAAAATGGCTTTTTTCAAGGCCAACTATTTATTATTATGATGTCTACAGAGAACGGGTCTATGTGCCGCCGACAGAGCCGGGCATTCGAGTTTTCCCACCCCATTTATATTCATTAATCACTAAAGAAGAGCCGCAACGTGTGGTGAGACGCACCTATTGTTAATCAACAGACGGTCCTGCCATCTCATAACTTTTGCAATACAGGAGAACACCATGAAACAAGTGAAGTCGCTCGTCCTCGCATTGGCCGTTCTGGCAGCACCCTGTGTGTTATTTTTGCCCAGCAGGAACAAATTACGGTTAACACGTCTACAACAGAATCAATGGGGACAATCCGCCAAATGAGGCCCGACACCATAGTGGTTCAGTCAGAAACCAACACCGCACCGATGAACTATAGCTACACAAGAAGCACGACGTATGTTGATGACACGGGTGCACCCGTGTCCATGGAGACTGTTAAATCTGGCCTGCCTGTAACAGTGTATTACACCCGCGAAGGCGATCGCATGATTGCCAACAAGGTGGTGGTTCGGAAATAGGCCAAATCCAATACAAAACATGACTTTAAATGCAACTCGGCCGGATATATCATTTTCCTGCCTTATAACAGCATCCCTCGCCCGCATAGGAAAATGACGTAAACTTTTTGCGGTCATGCCTGCGGAGGCATGCTTTCTCTATAATTTTTGTTGAGTATTATATAGTGCCACTATGAAAAAAGAGGCTATCGTTGCCACTGGTCTGACCAAATGGTTTGGTGAAGGCGAGGCTAAGAAGACGGCAGTGAATAATGTCACGCTCGTTGCTTACTTTGGCGAGATGCTCTTCATCGTCGGTCCCTCTGGCAGCGGCAAGACCACGATGCTCAGCATGATCTCTGGCATCTTGCGTCCCAACGCTGGCAGTGTCAAAATCAAAGGGGATGATATCTGGTCTCTGACTGATGATCAGCTGGCGGACTTCCGTTTGAACACCATCGGGTTCGTCTTTCAGGACTATCATCTATTCCCGCGGTTGACTACGGCTGAGAATGTCGCGATCCCGTTGATCTTGAAACAGCACAACTGGGACGAATCTATCTCCGAGGCAAGACAATACCTCGAAATAGTCGGCCTGAAAGACCGGGGTGAGATTCTACCCGTGAAGCTCTCGGGCGGCGAGCAGCAACGCGTGGCGATTGCGCGCGCGATCATCAGCCGGCCGGAGCTCCTGATCCTCGACGAGCCGACCGCTTCCCTGGATGGTGACACAGGGAGGATGATCATCGCCTTCGTCAAGGAGAAAATTCTTAATGAAAACCGCTGCATCCTGATTGTCACCCATGATGCACGTATTAACGAATATGCAGATCGGATACTCCATATGGAAGATGGGCATCTTTCCGCTAAAGACAAGGGAACCGAATGAATCCAGACGAGTTTAAACCTGAAGTCAATGCGACTGAGCCAACGCCTGAACCAGATGCAGATAAAAGGGAAGTTAAAGCTATTGAACCGCTACCTGAAATAAAAGGTGAGACTAAGTCTGAGCCCAAAGCTGTTGCGCCTAAGATGGCAGTTGGAAATAAAATAATTTTCGCCCTCGCCTTCATCGGCATCCTAGCCGGACTGTTTGCCGCATACTACTTTGGTGTGGTGCGGAAGCCGCAGCCCCCCGAGTTTAATCCAATCAGCAATCCATTTGAGTCGGCCATCTATGCCAATGGCATGATTGAAAGCGATCAACCGAGCGGCGCCAATATCAATATCTATCCTGAAGTTTCTGGTCCTATCACGCAGGTGATGGCGAGTGAGGGCCAACAGGTCACCGCCGGCTCGATGCTGTTCACCATCGACGATTCTGTACAAAGAGCAAACACGGAGCAGTTGAAATTGCAGGCCGAAGCGTCCCTCGCACTGCTAGAGGAACTTAAAGCGCTACCGAGAAAAGAAACATTAGTGATTGCGAGAGCGCAGGTGGAGTTGGCTGAATCCAACTTGAAAGTAGCCCGCGACCAGTACAGTAAGCGCCGCGCCTCCTACAACATCGACCCAAAATCGATTACCAAGGACGTGCTGGATACTGCGGCCGGCACCGTCAATCAGGCTGCGGCCGGGCTGGAAGTAGCCCAAAAGCAATTTGAACTTATCAAGGCTGGAGCCTGGAGTTATGATATTACCAACCAAGCTAAACAGCATGCTGCGCTAAAACAAGCATACACAGCAGCTAACGCGCTGCTACAAAAATACTCGGTCAAGGCACAGGTCGATGGAGTCGTTCTGGTCGTCAATGCAGCGGTTGGTAGCTACGTGTCCTCGCAAGGCGCTTATAACGCCTATACCCAGGGATTAACGCCGCTTGTGGTTATGGGATCGCCTCAAGTTCATCTAAACGTGCGCTGTTATGTTGATGAGATATTGGTTTCAAGGCTCCCCTCTCCGTTGCAAATTCAAGCACAGATGTCGATCACTGGAACTGACCTCAAGGTTCCTCTAGAGTTTGTCCGGGTACAGCCTTACATATCGCCCAAAATTGAGCTGTCAAATCAGAAGCAAGAACAAGTAGACCTACGTGTTCTTCCAGTTATTTTCCGATTCGAAAAAAAGGAGTTACCTGTCTATCCTGGCCAGCTGGTGAATGTCTTCATCGGGAAGAAATAATGTTCAGCCCGGCCAGTCAAAACATTATGAATGCGATTGATAAATTTCGGTCATCAGTTCTGCGAGTCGTGGCCTCAGCGATATTATTGCAATCACTTGCAGTAGCGATGGTTGATGGTAAGGGATGACACTATGAAATACAGCGGCATCCTGCGAATCGGCTTCAAGCTGCTGGTCAATGATAGAGGAAAGTTCTTCGCCCTGTTGATTGGGATCACCTTTGCCGTTTTCCTGATGATGGAAATGACAGCCATGTTTGCCGGTATCCTCAATCGCGCTTTTTCGCCGGTCACTAATATCGGTGCTGCAATGTGGATCATGGACCCTGCAGTCAATACGGCCACTAGCCCGATCCCCATGCCGAGTTACGTGTTGGATGCGGCGCGCAGTATGGACGGGGTCAGTTATGCGGTACCCCTTTTTATGGGCGGCGCGCTAGTCAAGCTCTCCAGCGGCACCTATCAAGGAGTCAATGTGGTCGGATTGGACGATAGCAGTCTCTTTGGTCGTCCCGAGCTTGAGCAGGGAAATATTCAGGACATCTATGCCGACAACACGTTCTTCGTCGTGGACGACGCTGAATTCTCTAAGTTGGAGAACCCGAAGATCGGCACCACCTTCGAACTCAACGATCATCGTGGCACGATTGTGGGTATCGTCCGGGTGGTCTCAAGCGGACTGAATGGAGTGCCGACACTCTATACTACCTACAACCGCGCGATTGAATACCTTCCTTCAACGCGTTTCACCATGTCCTATGTTCTGGTGCAACCAAAAAACGATGCGGCAGTGGCTGAAATCAAGCGGCAAGTCGCCAAACTCGGTTATGTAGCCTTTACTAAAGATGAATTTAACAACCGCATCACCCACTACTACACCTACCAGACCGGGATTGGCACGAATATCCTGTTGATGACCATCATCAGCTTTATCGTTGGACTGTCCATCTCCGGTCAGACCTTTTACACCTTCATCCTGGAAAACCTGGAAAAATTTGGCGCACTCAAGGCTATTGGGGCCAAAGGGCGCGAGCTGATCTACATGATACTTTTCATGGCGTTCTTCACCGCATTAATCGGTTATGGCCTAGGTATCGGCTTGGTGACGCTGATGATCACAATAGCCAAATCCCGATTGCCCAATTACGCAGCGACGATCACCTTCTGGAACTTGGGACTGGCCTTCGGAATGGTTCTGCTGATTGCTGGAATCTCGAGTTATATCGGGATACGTAAGGTTTTGAAAATCGAGCCTTTTGACATTTTCAGAGGTTAGCATTGAGCAATCCAATGAACAGCATAATCTTAGAGTTGAAAACGCTAACGAGAATATCCATCGTTTCAGTGGGGTGTCTAGTTGTGTTCGGTGGATGCAGCCTCGCGCCAAAATATACAAAACCGTCAGTCCAAACTCCTGCCGTATTCAAAGAATTAACGTCAGAACAATCCAAAATAACGGACGGCTGGAAAATTGCCGAACCAAAGGATGAAGTGATTCGCGGTCAGTGGTGGAAAGTATTCCATGAGCCCGAGTTGGACGTTTTTGAAAGTCAGGTGACGATTTCCAATCAAAGTGTTGCAGCCGCCCTCGCCAATTTCCTCGCCTCGCGGGCCGTGGTGAAACAAGCCCGATCGCACTATTTTCCTACTGTTACCGCTGGACCCTCGGTCACGAGCTCACGGCAGCCGTCCCTGTCAACTCCGACGACCTCCGTAACTAGCACCGAATATTCACTGCCATTTGATGCCTCTTGGGAGCCGGATTTCTGGGGTCGAATTCGCAACACGGTGAAGGCAAATTCGTTGGAAGCACAAGCAACGCTGGCTGATTTCGAGAATGTGCGGCTGACCGTTCAGGCTGAGGTTGCGGTGGATTATTTTGAGATTCGGGAGTTGGATGCGCAGAAACAACTTTTGGATGATTCTATACTCGCCTATCAGGAGTCGCTAAAGTTGACCCAAGTCCAGCAGGCCACAGGACTCGCGTCGGGCCAAGACATCGAGCAAGCCGAAACGCTGCTCGAAAGAACACGTGCACAGTCTACAGATCTCGGCATTCAGCGAGCACAATTCGAACATGCTATCGCAATGCTCCTCGGTAAACCGGCTTCATCATTCTCAATCGCAACAAATACTCAGACCGCAAAACCCGTCGCCATTCCCTTCGGCGTTCCGTCGCAATTGCTTGAACGTCGTCCTGACATTGCTGCCGCCGAACGTCGCGTCGAGGAGGCGAATGCACAGATTGGCGTGGCTCGTGCGGCCTATTTCCCCACGATTACTTTAGGCGGTTCGGCGGGATACCAGAGCACATCTATAGAAAATATTTTTTCAGGCTCAAGCCTTGTCTGGTCCGTCGGTGCGTCACTGGCACAAACACTTTTTGATGGCGGACTACGAAACGCCGTGACCGAACAATCCTGGGCGATCTACCAAGGCACTGTTGCAAAATACCGTCAGACCGTTCTCACTGCTTTTCAAGAAGTCGAAGACAACCTTTCTACGCTCCGAATTTTGTCACAGGAACTTCAGCAACAGAATGCCGCCGTCGAATCATCACAGCGCTACCTGACGCTTGCTAAAGAACGCTACCAGTCTGGCCTGGATACTTACCTGAATGTGATTACGGCGCAAATCACCCTGTTAACCAATCAACGAACGGTTATGAACCTCAAAATGCAACAAATGACCGCGAGCGTACAGTTGATCAAAGCGCTGGGCGGCGGTTGGGATGTTTCGCATGAAACTATAAAGGGTACCACAAACATACGCGCGAAAATGTCCTCTAAGGAATCAAATTAAAGCCTCACTATTTCAGGGCTGTAGACGAGGTCGCATGGATGGGTTCGAGACAGGCATAAATGATAATTCCAATCTTATTGAGAGATAATCCAATTCAGCATGGAGGGAGATCCTCGCCAGCAAACGCCAAATCATGGCGCCAACTCCGTTCCACCATCTGCATAGGTGAGGAGCTTGAATGTCTACAACTAAAATGCCCATTGTTACAGACACTCCCCAGACCGGCTTGACTAGCGAGGAAGCGCAGCAACGCCTTGAACAGGCTGGTCCTAACGCTATCGTCGATGTTGCGCGGCATCCTCTGCGACGCATACTACTAAAACTTTGGGCACCCGTACCATGGATGCTTGAGGCGGCCATTATTCTTCAGCTTGTCCTCGGCGATGATGTCGAAGCTGGGGTCGTCGCGCTATTGCTGATTTTCAATTCAGCAATAGGTTATTTTCAGGAAGGTAGAGCACAAGCAACGCTGGACGCGCTCAAGTCGCGACTGGCGCTCGTCGCCTCAGTCCGTCGCGACGGGGTCTGGGGCACGGTGCAGGCAGCGACGCTGGTTCCTGGTGATGTGGTAAAGCTGTCGCTCGGGACTATCGTCGCTGCGGACGTGCGTTTAATCGAGGGTTCGATGCTGGTCGATCAGTCGATGCTGACTGGTGAGTCCCTTCCAATCGAAGCTAGCGTAGGGTTTGAAGTCTATGCAGGCGCACTCGTCAGACGAGGCGAATCGGTAGCGCAGGTCATCGCGACAGGCGAACGCACCAAGTTCGGTCGCACGGCGGAACTCGTCCGCAGCGCAAAGGTGGAGAGTTCTCAGCAGAAAACCATTTTGCACGTTGTGCGCAACCTGGCCTTATTCAACGGCGCCGTAACCCTTTTGCTGACGGTCTATGCGCTGTTGTTGCCTCTGCCGGTTGTCGATATTCTCCCGCTTGTTCTCGTGGCGCTTCTTTCCTCGATACCGGTTGCCTTGCCATCGATGTTTACGCTAGCCGCTGCGGTCGGGGCACGCGCCCTGGCACGCCAGGGTGTCCTGCCGACGAGCCTGTCGGCTGTCGATGAAGCCGCCGGAATCGATATCCTCTGTGCGGACAAGACGGGAACGCTAACCCGTAACTCGCTTGCAGTGATGTCCATTCGTTCGATTCCTGGTTTTGATGAAGGGCATGTGCTGGGACTGGCCGCTCTGGCGAGTTCCGACGGGGGACAGGATTCGGTCGATGCCGCCATTCGGGATGCAGCACTTCGCCAGCCCGTCACAGATGGCCCTGAACTAATTACTTTCATCCCATTCGATCCTGCTGCGAAACTTGCTGAGGCTACGGTTCGCTTCGTGAATGGTGCTCTTGTCCGGGTCGTCAAGGGCGCGTTTTCTGCGGTCAAGGGATTGTCAGAATCGCATCCCGACGCTTCGGGCATCGTGGATAAGCTTGAAGCCAAGGGATTCAGAGTTCTTGCCGTGGCCTCAGGCCTGCCAGGAAAGTTGAAACTGGCCGGATTCATCGCTCTCAGTGATCCACCCCGCGAGGATTCGGCATCGCTCGTTACGGAGTTGGCTGGTTTGGGGGTACGCACAGTCATGGTCACCGGCGATGCCCGAACAACGGCGGAAGTCGTTGCAAGTTCAATAGGAATTACTGGGCCGGTCTGGGCGAAGACGCCATTGCCTGAAGATATTCAGGCCGATAAATACTCAATCTTTGCCGGCGTTCTTCCGGAGGACAAGTATCGTCTTGTCAAAGCGTTGCAAAAAGGCGGGCATATCGTCGGCATGTGTGGCGATGGAGCCAATGACGCTCCGGCCCTGCGCCAGGCGCAGATGGGGGTTGCCGTGTCCACAGCAACGGATGTTGCTAAATCTGCGGCCGGCATTGTGCTCACGGAGCCCGGTCTAAGTGGTATAGTGGCCTCGGTCAAAGAAGGGCGCGCAACCTTTCAGCGCATCCTGACCTATACGCTGAGGTCAATCATCCACAAGGTGGTTCAGGTACTGTTCCTTGCGAGCGGCTTGATGATGACTGGGCAGGCGATTCTCACGCCGATGCTAATGGTTATGATGATGGTCTTCGGGGATTTTCTGGCCATGTCATCCTCAACGGATAACGTTCGGCCATCACCTCGACCGAGTGTCTGGCAGACCGGCAAGTTGACTGTGGCCGGCGTCATCCTGGGCCTATTTGATCTGTTGTTCTGCGTTAGCAGTCTGGCCACCGGGAAATTCATACTCGGTCTTGATATCGTGGCCTTGCGTACCTTGGCAGTAGTGACCCTGGTGTTTAGCGGCCAAGCAGTGTTTTATGTCTCACGCGAGCGGCAGCACTTCTGGAGTTCCCGTCCGGGGCGTTGGCTGTTGGTCTCCTCCGTGGTCGATTTGGCAATTGTCAGCCTGCTGGCCATCAATGGCATTCTCATGGCCGCTCTTCCTGCCTCCATTGTGGCTGGCGTTTTCGCTGCAGCAATCGTGCTTGCTTTTCTGTTGGATGCGATGAAGGTGGTGGTATTCCATCACCTTAAGATCGAAGGATGAAGATGAAGACAAAATCAACCAAAACAAAAATCGCCTCGTCAGAAAATCAAAACCAGCACTTCTTCAGATTTCATTTGCCACACCTTCACCTTGCTTCGGTTTACGGTGACGATTGTTTTGCCTTGAAGGCAGAGGCCTTCGCTCGATTCTTTGGAACCCCTGTTTTTCTTGTGGCCCAGACTGTTATCGTAGCAATCTGGATAGGCGCGAATGTCCTCGGATTCGCCAAGTTCGACCTGTACCCTTTCATACTCCTCAATCTGGCCTTCAGTCTCCAAGCAGCTTATGCGGCACCGCTTATTCTGCTTGCACAAACACGACAGGCAGAACGAGACAAAGTCCACGCCATTGCAGAGAGCACTTCACAGGGAAGCGCTTGCCCAGGCTAATGATCAGCGCCAGGAGTTGGCGTCTCAACACTCAGAGCAAATGCTCATATTGCTTCGACAGAACACTGAATTAACCGAGCTCACTCAACAGCTGAGCCAGCGCATTGAAGAGTTAACCCGCGATATTCACAATAAAATGTTACAACAAAACTCGATGTCGTAATAGGAAAGCACGAATTATAAAGGTATGAATACTCAAAGATTCAAATATTGGTTGCCAGTTTTGGTTTGGATGAGTTTCATTTTTTGGATGTCAACAGGGACATTCTCTTCAGAACACACCTCTACTATTATCATTCCTATAATTAAATTCATCGCCAGGGGAATTTCGGACGAGAAGGCAAATTTTATTCACGGGCTTATGCGAAAGTCAGGTCATGTTGTTGAGTATTTTATTCTTGGCGGCTTGGTGCTGCGCGCATTTTGTGCTGGTGCGATATCAACATTAACTCGTAAGCAAATATTCTATTCTCTCTTGGTCGTTGCGTTGTTTGCTTCAAGCGATGAGTTTCATCAATCTTTTATAGCTACAAGGACGGCGTCAATAATCGACGTTGGAATCGACACCGTCGGAGGCGTTCTTGCGATTAGCATTGCCGCACTTTGGCGATTAGCAGCGTTATGCAGGAAATAATAAGGCAAAGCCGTTAAACCCCGCCTTCGAGAAAAAGATTAGTTTGATTTTTCCTGTTAACTACAGGCTAGCCTGCAATGCCAACTACAAAGGACGCTCATGGGGTTTCTCCCAGGTGTCGATCGGAAGGTTGATGTGCTGGATGGTGTAGTTGTTAATCCTAATCACAATCCAGACGATCCCAGTGACCCCTTTACCCGAATATAGTCTGTCTTTTTTTGATCTTTTTCCTTATCCGCCTCGCCGTTAATTTTTATCTGGTCTTCCCTCATCACATCCACTTGCTGATCATGACTTTGCTTGTCACCCGGCTGAATTAGTGCCTCCATATTGGAGGGCTCAAGGTTTTGCCTGAATATCGTTGATTCCTTTTCCTGATTCTTGCCTGCTTCATCCATGGCCACGGCTCCGTAGACGGAAGAACAGGAGGCCAGCACTGCCAATAAAATTAGAATCTTTTTTTTCATATCTAAACCTCGAGACGAGAAACCTTCCCAATTTTAATATTAGCGTGCCTCGCTTCATCGCGTCCGGCGCCTAACTATTTATCAACAAAAGCGTACACTACGAGCAACATCTCTTCAGAAAAGAATGCCTCCCACCTCGGGAATCCTCTCACGCCCCAAACCTTGGTTCAACTGATTCCATGAGGTGGCATGGGTTTGATGTAAGACACAAAATGCGTTCTTAATCACCGCCTTCCGCCGTACCCTCCATGTCCTCCATAATAACCAAAGCCGAGATATAAATTCGGATAAATAAGTGGCCAGTACGGATAAGGGTGGTTGTAATAACCATAATAATTATAATTATATGGATGATAATTGTACGGGTAATTATGGTAATAATACGGATTGCTATCGTAGGGCACGTAAACACAACCACTGCAGATCAGCATCAAAACTGCCGCAATAAATAATCGTAGTTTCATGTGTCACCTCCGTTTTTTACCCAAGATAACAACTTGGCTCCGGTGAGAGATGGGATGAAATTATTCATCCCATAAAAATAATTTTTAAAGCAAGAGGATGAGTTGTCCTCTTCAAAGAGGTCCACCTTCCGGCGATTGCTCGGGTAGAAAAAGGTGGGCCTTTCTTTTTGCCCTTTTCACTGAAACATATTACCCGGCCAGCCGAAGCCAATTTGAATAATAATTTTTCTTTATGTAATTAAGCGCTATTCCGATGCTTTACAAATATCTACCGGCAGTCAAAAGTCCTGGATTATGCTATTGAGCCTGACTCAATACATTCGGTCTTTCGGTCGCTCCAGTATCAGCACTATTCCTGCTCTCTTCCCTGTATGGATAGTCTCCGACTGGACTGCTTATGGTCGCATCGTTTGACACCATACCCACCATCCACAAAAAGGCAGCAACGACAATGCAGATTGAGGCTATCGCCAAGATTGGCTTTATTAAGCCTTAAAAAACCCCGTCCTTTGGGCGGGGTCAGCGTCCGCTGGCTTTGCCTGTAAGTTGCCCACCTGTTACACAATGCTTTGAGTTGTCCCCACAATTCAAGCGCAAAGGAGTAACAGATGAGCAGATTTAGGAAGCTATCGCATGTGTTATGGTGCTGTCAATATCACATCATATGGGTTCCGAAGTTTCGGTACCGAGTATTGCGAGGTCCAGTGGGCGAGGAAGTGCACAATTGCATCCATGTATTTGCTGGTCGTTTGGGTTGCGAGATCATAGAGCTGAATGTGCAACCAGATCATGTGCATTTGTTAGTGAAGATACCTCCCAAGGTATCGATTTCCGAATTCATGGGATCAGTCAAAGGTCAGACAGCAATTCGAGTATTCAAGAAGTATCCCTATCTCCGTGAGCGCCCCTATTGGGGCAATCATTTTTGGGCCAACGGGTATTGTGTCGCCACAGTTGGGCTTGATACGGAGATGATACGAAAATACATCATTTACCAAGAACGAAACGAACGCGAACAGGACAAGAGATAATCTTTCCCGGGGGATAGCTCAGCGTGCCTTCTCAGAAGGCGCGCAACGAAGCCCCCCTCTGGGGGGTAAAAGCAAAGCCCCGTCCTTTGGGCGGGGTTTCGGCCGCCGTTTACTCGGTTGGAACGGATAGCGAGGATCACTGATTCAATGGCATTGTTTTGAATTGCTTAAAAGCTCAAGTTCATTCAACCTTTTTGCTGCCTTATCGATATCACGTGTTATGGCTTGGCATTCTGAAGGAGCAGGAGAAGCAGGCTCACTGGACACTGCTGTGGGTGATTCCTGTGTAGGATTTTTTTGGTAGACGCATCCTGACTGCATGTAACTCATGCAAATAACAACTGTTATGAGAAGGTATTTCATTTAAAGTTTTTCTTTTCCCCAAGGTCCCAGTTCAGCACTTCTTATCTTTATTTATTCGTGTTTATCATCCACTTCCTGGCAAGTCGACATAAATAAATTTCTCGGTCAGCAGATTCCAACCGGGGAAAAGTATGAGCAAATGTTTCCGGGCTAAACGTGTAAAATATACCCGGAGATATAGGCAGTTTTGCATATTGCGTTTTGTTGTATGCCTAGGTGATAATCTTAGGATCAGTCATCTCTAAAAGCAGAGGTGCCCCTGCCTGTGACAGTTAAAAATGGAAAGTCCAAGATGATTACGATCAAGCGTTGGGCCGAATGGCTACTTGGCCGTCTAACAGAAAGGCTTTATTGCCTTCATCGGGAAGGTGGCACCCTGCGGGCGAATTTTCTCGCACCTCAGACTTGGCCGCAGAGGAAGAAGCTATTGAAACGAGCTACCATTTTTGAGCAGAAAGATTGACCGACGAAATGACCTCGTTCACTGAGAACTAGGCAATGTCGTAGCCTTTCCCCCCTGGTTCTCGCCTCGGAATGGTTACCAATGTGGAGGGAGGGGGGCATTGACTTCATCCAGAGTGTGAGTATTTTTAAATACAAGAGGACTTTCGCTCATAGTCATAATGAGCGGTAAGGGCTTGTTTATCATTCAGGGAGGAAGATATGAGCATACAAAGCGTTACCAGCGTGCCGGTACAACAAGCGACACCGGTGTCTTCCACAAAACAGGCCCAGTCGACCGAACAAAACGAATCGTCGAATAGCTCTTCCAGCACATCGAAAATCAATTCTACGACAGATACGGTCAGCATAAGCAGTGCAGCCAAGGCAGCGTATGAAGAATCTATCGAAGCTCCAGCCGAAAACGCTAAAGAAGCGAGAAATGGAGACCGCCTCGCTAAAGCCCAATTAGCAAGACAAGCGGCAGAACAGGCAGCCTTTCAGGCTCCCCAGAAAAAGGTTCAATGATTTTCAGCTTCCTCCGTTTGCTACCATTTAGCTGTTAAGCCGTAGTATTCACAACGTTTCCTGACATGGAACCGCCTGACATCTTGCTGGCAAAAGACTGTAAAAACTGAGAAAGCGAAGCGTTGCTGTTTGAATTGCTGCTTGACTGGCCAAGTGAATCTAATAAATTCTGAAAACTTTGTGCCAGTTTACTATCAGTGGAAGTTGTCGAAGAGGTTGATGACGAATCAGATCCTGAAGAGTTCAATGATGAAATCAAACTTTGCAAATCAGATTGAATATTGCCGTGATGATGGTGATGATGTGAACTAGTGCCGCTGACGCTTGTCGCGGATGTATCACCACTACTATCAGTTCCTGTGCCCGAAGTTGTTGAGCTGCTTTGAGAGTGAAGAGCTGCCATTAAGTTTTGCATGAAGCTGCCCATTGCCTGGGTGGCTCCCTGTGCGGATGTGGAGGCCGAAGAATCCGACGAGGTGGAACTGCTACTTGACGTAGAACTCGAATTACTTCCAATGCCAAGGTCGGAAAGCGATTGAAAAATAGCACTGAGGAAATCCCCTCCTGGTGGAGGCGGTGGAGGTGCCTGGGAGGCGTTTGTCTGGTTTGTATTCTGTGATTGGTTACTGCTATTGAGCTGGTTAACCTGTTGATACCAATTGCTGCTTGATACGCTACTGATTGACATTTTTCCGCCTCCCCAATGAACATATTATTCAGCCTAATAAACATGTATCTCGGCTGTCCCAGAAATTTTTTCCTCAGCACACATTAAGAGTATATTTATTCTTCTATCGGTCACCTGTTTGCTGTTCTTAAATTAAAAATTGTTAAGACATTGTAAAGTTAAGATGCTGGCCTCGCCACTTCGGTTATCTGGAAAATATCGCGTTATTATCATTGAGCTTGAATAAGAAAATTCCCGGGCAACTGAGTCAACCCGGGAATAATATTTTGCGAGGTGTTACTGCAACATAATGTTTCACCCCGTCAGACGGCCTCCACATCGGGAACAGAACATCCGCTGCAATCGCGTTTACACATCTGCTCTGTGACTGGGCACAGTTCGTGTCTCCTTGGCAACGGTCGCTCTGATGTGACGCCCTTCCCTCCAGCAGCATTACCCGCCTTCACCGGTACTACGGCACCATCCGACTCCCTGATTCCCGTTTGCCTTTCTTCCTTTATTATCGGTTGGCCAGCATACTCACCTCCTGGCAAGAGGTTTCAGGGTCTCCCGGGTTACCGCATATTCACACTGTCCGACATGCCATACTCTCAGACCATGGGGAAGCGAAAACCGGCTCGCCACTATCGCCGAACTTATGTTGATTTCCGTGTTTGCAACCACGTCATCCTTCCCAACTTGAGCATTTCGGGGCTCAATCACTTCAACCTTACGGCTTACGACCTGTCGTCTGGCTGTTCAACGCTTAACCGTTTCAGTTACCCTGAACGGTCCAAGGACTCGCTACCCGGTGGCTGGCTAGACCTTCCGGGACGGGCTTCGCACCCGCTAGAATCTGCGACCTTGCCCGGCCGCAACGCAAAAGACTCTCCAGTATACACATAAAGACAGCCTCAGCAGTTGAGTCTTTATTACTCATAGGTAAAATCATTGCTGGGTAAAAAAGAGACAGGTCCCAAATAGGATTTTGCCGAACACTGATTTGTCATTATTAATGATTCCAAGCTACTAGTTGCTAGCTGTGTGTATGGCTCGATTTTTGCTCAATCGAAAATAGGTGTGAATGTCAAACATGGCCCTAGCGACTCGGCAGTTTCTTCTCTCCTCTCTCCTCACTGCCGAGTCGTTTCATTACCCCTCGTTCAAAGGAGATACAGATGACTATCGATACATCTAGAGATGTTTTGGCAAAAACTGCAAAATGTAAAACTAGACACGCCCACCTCCATAGTCTTCTTGGAGAAAAACCAAAACATCTGACGCCATATTGCTACCAAAAAAGCTTTTGTTCATCTGTGATAATATATTCATTTATAATCTTTCTCCTTTTTTGTCTTGATCTTCTTCGTGTCTGGATATTTTTGCACTTATCTTATGTGCCAATTTTTATGCGATGAGTATAAATAATCATAATATAATATACTTATTATATGAACTTATGATCATTTTATGAAAAAATAAGTTGTTCGCTTTCACAAGCAACATGATGATTAGGCATTGAACTGCTAACATCGATGCCAATATCGACAGCTCAATCAGGGTAACTATAAATAAATTCATGTACGCATAATGAATTTACTCCAAATAAAAAATATAAAAACTATTCTTATAGTTGGCGCGATTCAACATGCATCAAATCATAATTTCAGTCATTATTGCCGCCTATAATGAAGAAAAAAGTATTTGCCTTTCATTGCTCAATATTGAGAATTATTTATGCAATAATAAATTTGAGTATGAGATTATTGTGGTTGATGACGGTAGTCGCGACGGTACGAGTAAGGTGGCCTCTGCATTGGCTCCATTTATCAATAATCTGAAAATTATCAGATACCCAGTAAACAAAGGTAAGGGGTATGCGTTAAGACAAGGTGTTTGTGCCTCACAGGGGCAACTAGTCCTTTTGACAGATGCAGATCTCTCTACCCCTATTGAAGAACTGGGAAAACTTTTAACATCGATAGGCGAAAATAAATGCAAAATAGCAATAGGGTCAAGAACCCTTTCGGGAAGTAAAATAATCCAAAAACAGCCTTGGTTTCGCCAGCAAATAGGTAGAGTCTTTAATAAGATAACTAAATATTTAGTGCTAAACGACTTTAGTGATACTCAATGCGGTTTCAAGCTTTTTTCCGGAAGAATCGCGAGGGAATTATTCAAAAATGCACAAATAAATCGTTTTGCTTTTGACGTGGAAATATTGGCTTTAGCGAAGACGAATGGATACAAGATCTCAGAAGTGCCGGTAATTTGGAAAAATTCCATCGATTCCAAGGTTAACCCGCTATTCGATTCTTTTCAGATGCTCAAAGATTTATTCAAAATAAAAAAGCTGTTGGGAGACATTAGACGAGAATTTATCTCCCAGAATCAGTGATGTTCCCTAACACGAGTTCCCCTTTCGTAGTCCAGAAGTGACAATTTCCTGGCCTTAAGAACCCCTGATATATCCGTCAGTTCAAAATTTATTTTTCACGGGCTCAGCATGTTCAAGTTGACCTTTATTGACAGTTGGGTTTTCAGCTTTGAGACTTTCGACTTCGTTATAAAGTTCAACTGCAATCTTCTTGGCTAAATTTGATTCTTCCCACGACAAGTCACCTTGAAGGCGCTGGCCAAGTGGGTCGGAAATAATGAAACAATGGTAACATTGTAAAACTTTTGATAGGCATCATAATGTGCTTTTCGATTGTTCAGATTTTATCGATAAAATTCATCTAGTAACGGACCTGTAGTGAAATTTGACATCGTTGGTGTCGACGAAATATTGATTATTGCTGGGACTTAAGAGTTTCATAATTTTTAAGAATATTTGAGGCATATGTCTTTGCCTTTGAAAATTTCAGGATACCGGCGGATGGGTGGATATTTCTAGGGCCGGCATTATAAGCTGCGAGGCTCAATACCACATCACCTTTATAAAGGTTAAGAAGAGAGCGAAAATACTTTGTACCAGCCTCGATATTTTGCGATGGATCAAAAGGATTTACAATTCGTAAATCCTTTGCTGTGCCGGGCATGATCTGCATGAGACCCTGCGCTCCAGTTGAGGAAACTGCTGTTGATATGTAATTTGATTCATGCTGAATAATTGCTCTAATTAAGAGAGGGTCAACATTGTGGCGGTTAGCTGCAACCCGTATACATTTTCCTATTCGTTCTGATGGAATCAATGGTGGAGACCTAGGATTAGGGTAATTTAAACTTGATACACTAAATACCACTTTCACCCTATCCTGACTGGAATCAATTTCTTTTTTTATGGCTGCCTCAGAGGTCACGGCTGGCATTATCGTCAAGATAAACAAGAAAATAATTAAACGGTTAATCAAACTTATCCCCTTAAATATTACAAAAATCGCGGTCAATTTTATTTATAATAAAACTCTTTTCATGCATGGCTCCTTCGGTCAAGCGGTTCGTGACCTAATCAGACCAACATGAATTTAGTTCTCAATGGCGAGCAATTAAGATTAGTTACAAGAGCGATGCAGATCAACACGTTTGTCACATCGCTCTGTAGCAAAACGACAGCTCTTTGTTTATTGCCGCTGTAATTCCCATTCGCCGTTATAATTTCTGCATGCCGTACTGTATGTTCTTTCCTGCTTACCGTCGATAACGGCTTCTATTTCAGCTTTTCTACATGTTCGGTTGCTAGCCTGATCTTGGTAAGCCGGTTGCGGAGTCACCGCGTACTGGCGACCACTGTCCGGGTTAGACCATGTTGAACGTCGGTTAGAGGTGCCTCGTTCATAAACATTGTTGAGTCTGCTTCTATCATTTTTATCCATGTCATTGCCAATCATGTAGCCTAGTCCAGCGCCCACCGCAGCGCCGATCAGTGTTGCCCCGGTGCTATGTCCGATTGCCTGACCAATGAGTGCACCGCCCGCAGCTCCACCAAGCGCACCAGTTTGTGCTTTGTTGGCACAGGATGAAAGAAATAACAGAAAGAGCAGGGACAACATGCTGAAAAATTTCATAGGCTTTACCATTTATATATTTTGTTTGATTTCGGAAGTTAAGAGATACCGGAGGCTTCCTTTTAGGGGTTAATCAATACCGGCCCCTCCGGGGTCGGTTGTTTATTTTAAATTTGTAAGCAGATTCGGACAGTACCCATCCATATTTGTTTCTTCCCTGTATCCACGGGTAGATTCTCTTTCCATAACTTGGAAACAAAAAGGGCAGAGCTGTTAAGCCCTGCCTCTTGATTCCGATATGCCGGAAAATTAATTAACTACTTTTTCTCCGAGCGATTCCAGCCAGACCGGCAATGCCTGTTCCGAAGAGGAGCATGGTGGCTGGTTCAGGGACAGGATTTATTCCTGTGGTCGTGAGTGCCTCAGGGTTACCATTCCAAGACTCGTAGTCTATCGTGAAGTTATAAACACCTGCGGCTATCGTGAAGTTGCTTACTTCATCAGCAGTGGGTGTTGACAAATCCCATGTCGTACTGCCTACCTGCAATATAAGACCATCGTCATGCAAAATAGAAAAAGAACTGCTAAAATATGCCTGACCTGTGATTTTAAATAAAGCAGCGACGTTAGCCCCAGTTGAAATGTTATTGCTTGAAAGTGCACTCAATGAAGATAAACCATTAATGTTCGTTGCTCCACCCTGTAAAAATTGTTGATAAGTGTTTGCTCCGCTTACATAATCAGTATCAAAGTTGATACTGATTACTGTAAAAGTGGCGCTGGGTGTATAACTACTAGGATTAGTATATAGTGTTTCAAGAGCTGCTTTAGCCTCAGAAAAACCGCTGTCACCTCCTAGGGGGATTGATATAGAGTCATACAGGAACCCCTGATAGGGGTTGGCACTTGCCATTCCGTTCATCCCGACCATAAGCAACCCTGTTGCCAGTGCGGTCAATAAAGTCTTTTTCATGTCCTTTCCTCCATTCTAAATTTTCGGTCCATTGCTACCTATAAATGCGACCCAAAACTAATAACGAAATGGTTCTCGTTATTAAATGATAGGCAATAATAATACCGTTTTTTTTTATGAGCGGCAGGTAGCAGCAACCTACTTGAATCAATTAGTTTTTTTTCAAGAACGCGTACTTTTGTGATGAGAAACAATTGAAAATGCCCGGATTATCGGAAAATATTGCGGAATTAATCAGTCTTTATGTGTAAAAACAAACCGTTGGGCTGTGCCACATTGTGGCGCTTGCCGGCCGGCCGAAGCCAACCGGGGAAGATTGCTGCAGGGTGGTGAGTAATTACTTGAAGTATTCCACGCGCCGTTCTTTTCTTTGAAATATTGGCCTGAGCAGCCACCCCCTGCCACCCTGAGTAACAACAACATAGTCGCCGTTTTTTATCGGGTATGTTGGATGAACCCATATGCCGCTTCCTGGCCCAAATTCAGGCGACATGGTGTGTAATCATGAATGTCCAGGTAGAAACATCCTTCCATTAAGTTCCCACTCATACTTCCACCTCCTTTGGTAACTGCTCAAGGATAGGGCGGAGGAAATCATCTCCTATACAAGCAATCTCATTGCTGATCTCTCCAATGATCGCACTCAAACCAATACAAACCGAGCCTCTTGGCCGCATTCAGAACAGCGTGAACCCTTTGTTTTTACCATCGTTGTTTTGGCACTCTCAACCGGAATGCGATACAGTGAAATTATGAATCTAACCTGGGATGATGTCGATTTCGTCAACCAACGGATCACCCTGCACGGACACTAAGAACGGAGAGAGAAGGGCGGTGCTTCTGGCAGGGAAGGCGCTTGGATTACTGCAGGAGCTAATAGGGAAGAAGCTCCGAGTGGATAGCAATCTTGTGTTTTCCGGTTCGTTTGCTCTGAACCGAGGCCCAGCTTCCATTCGGACAGCCTGGATTACCGCATTGAAGAAAGCCGAGGTGGATAATTTCAAATACCACGATCTCCGCTACAGTGCAGCGTCTTACCTGGCAATGAGTGGAGCGTTTCTGGATATTGCCGCGATCCTCGGTCATAAAACCTTATCTATGGTCAAAGCGGTACAGTTACCTGTCAGAAACGCATGTGGGGAGTGTGGTGGCGAGTATGAACGAGAAGATATTCGGGTGACATTTCCACGCATGAGGGCAGGGAAGGGAACCCGGTGACGGCTCGGTTTAAGTTTAAGGTATTTCTATTCCGGCAATCATTTTATCGACCAGCGTCAGCATTTTCAAAGCCTCGGATCTCTGATGAACAGGGATGTCCATATATGCCTTCACGAAGCCCTTATACTCATCCATCTTTTCCAATAGGACGATTCCCGAATCTAAACCATCAGGCTCTGGTTCCTCGCTTTCTTCTTCAATCGGTTCGGACAGGATGCCGGGGAAGTCGATTTCTAGGGTTTGGAGCATGTTGAGATATTCGATGACGTTATCGTATTCTTCGGGCGGAGTTTTACAGAATAACGCCGCAAATTCTCCGTATTTTTCATCATATAAGTTCATTTTTGCTGCGAAGGCTTTCTTGGTCATATCTTTCTATACATTATGATTGTTGGGGATATTGTTGTTTCTTCTGAATGAGAAGATATTCGGGGGGGGTGATGAGTCGGGCGGGGTGTTCCTACTACT
>Ga0209697_10003970_pt1 | contig 19654 bp, 9 predicted proteins | sample AliMusrvi5mmetaG_FD_184115 | JGI IMG/M metagenome (GOLD analysis project Ga0209697, IMG submission 184115) | Freshwater lake bacterial and archeal communities from Alinen Mustajarvi, Finland, to study Microbial Dark Matter (Phase II) - Alinen... | ecosystem: Environmental > Aquatic > Freshwater...
TTCGACCGCCAAGCGTCCTATCTGGATGAAATGGGCTCCCGCAGCCACCTCGGCTTCGACCGCGTCCAGATGAATAAAACCCTCCCTAACTCGATGGCCTTCCAGCCCGTCGAGTCATTCGAGCGCTTCATCCGCGACTACCTGTTGGAACCGGGCCTGCCCGACGTCAAGGCCGTGCGTGCCAGCGTCGATGCCCACCGCCGCGCTCAGGATCGCCTGGAAAAACTTCACGACCAACACGCACGCCTCACCCGAATCCGCGCCCGCCACGCCGATTTTCATAACGCCCGGCGCGACGCCCGCCTCCACGCCCACCTCCACGAGGCGCTGGCCCATGCCCAGAAAGATGAGGCTCTAACGACCCGAACCAGTGAACTAGGCACCCTTCGCAGCCACAATGCCGAGCAGAGCGCCGATTACGAGGCCGCCTTGATCGAGCGCAACGAACTCGATTCGCAGCTCGTCAAAATCCGGTTGGTGGCAGGTTCCGACCTGCAAATCACCCGCCTGGCGGAAACCCGCAGTCGCCGCGACGAGGTGGCCCGCGACCTCGACGCCTTGCGGGAAACCGAGAAAAGCGCCCGCCAATTTCTCCACGACCGGATCCAGTATTGGAAGCAATGGCTGCGGATGGCCCGCGACTTCGGCCTCGTCGAGCCAGAAACCGCCACCGCCTGGCTCAAGCAAATGCAAGGGACCGACGAGATGGCGGCGCTGGATGCAGCCGAGCGCATGCCCCGGATCTATCAATCACTTGTGAATGATGCCCGCGACCAACTCCGGCCCATTGAGGAGCGCGTCAAAGACCTGGAAACCCGCGAGGCGCGCCTGCGCCGCGATCTCGACGACCTCGACCACAAGGGCAGCGCCGCCCCGTCGCCCTTGCTGGATGCGCTCAAGTCCCGCGGCCACAAGGCGGACGCCCTCGGCCGGGTGATCGAAGTGAAGGCCTCCGCCGAACCCTGGTGGCCATTGCTGGAATCCTTGCTAGGTAACCGCCGAGGCGCCGTGCTCGCCGCCGATTTTAAATCCGCCTGGGAACAGGCACGCCGTCTCGGCCATCTCGATGAGCCGCTCGTCCAACCTAACGAACTTGGCAGCGCCCCTGGCAAACCAAAACCCGGCAGCGTCGCCGCGTTATTTGAGACCCGCCACGAACTGGCCAATGCCTATCTGCACCACCTGTTTGGCGATGTGATATCAGTCGAGACAGCGGCGCAACTTGAACTCCATCCGCGGGCGTTTTCCAAAGATGGCTGGCTCAAAGACCCGCCACACCGTCAGCATTTTCAGCCTGCCAAGGAATTCACCATCGGCGAGGAAGGGCTGCGCCGCTTGCGCAGCTTGCGCCAGGACGAACTCGCCGAAGTCAAAGACGAACTCACCCGCCTCCACCGCACCCGCGACGATTGGCGCTCATTTTTGCATCGCGGCGACCAATGGACGCTCGACAAGGCTGACCCTCCCGCCGGTTCGTCAAAGTTACGGGATTTGCCGAGGCTGCGCAAGGAACTCGCCCAACTCGACGAAACCATCCGCCTGCTGGCCACTCCCGAACGTGAGGCCACCGTCGAAAAACTCCGCGTCTTGGAGAAAACTTTCCAGGGCGTCATCGAACGCATCGGCCGCCTCGCTAACAGCATCGAGAAATTCGCCCACCAAGAGCGGCTGCTCTGCGAGGCCATCTCAATGTTAGAAGAGGATGCCGCCGCCGCCCTCATCACCCGCCAACGCAGCCGAGAAGCCCTCGAAGGAGTTAGGGACGCCGAGATTGACGCGCTCATCGCTGCCGCTAACAAACAATTTCCGCGCTGGCAGCAGCGACTCGAAGCCGCCGCCGAAATCGCCAGACTGCGTGCCTACGAGTCCGACAAGGCCCGCCACGATCGCAACCTAGAACGTCACGCGCTGGCCGAGACCCACCCGGAAACTGCCGAGGCCTTTGATCCGGAAGATGATGATAACTCGGGTTACGACGCCCGCTGCAGCGAACTCGAAACCCACGAACTGGAAAAATACACCCTCGCCGCCGAAGACGCCCGCAGGGAATGGGAAGACCGGTTGCAGCATCAGGTGCTCGACGTCCTCAAGGAGAAACTCGATGAGGCAGGACGCACAAAACGCGAACTCAACCGCGCTATGGATCACGACATCGGCGGCTGGCGCTATCAATTATCCATGCACGCCGACCGCAGCCACAGCGCGATTTGGACGCTGGTGGACAAGGGCCTCAACCCCGGCCTCGAATTGTTTGCCTCCGCCGCCAAGGAGGAAATCGCCAAGGCCAAAGACGCCCTCATGGCTGCCATCGAAAATGCCGAGGACCCCCGCCAACAGCGGGCTCTGGACTACCGCTACTATCATCACTGGGACATCCAGGCCACCCCCACTGGCCAGGGCGAGGGCGCTGCCATCTCGCTCAACCGCAACGCAAAAAAACAAAGCGGCGGCGAAAATCAGGCCCCGTTTTTCGTCGCCATGCTCGCCGCCTTTCAACGCGTCTATGACCTCGGCCCGCGCGAAACCCGCAAAAACCTCGGCATCGTCATCATGGACGAGGCGTTCTCCAAACTCTCCGGCGACCGCATCGATGCCTGCCTGGACCTCGCCCGCAACTTCGGTCTCCAGCTTATCATGGCCTTCCCCGAAGACCGCCTGCCAACCATGATCCAACATGCCGAAACCGTCGTCCAATGCCGCGTCGATCGCTCGTACGACGATAAATCCGGCCAAATCACCAATATCGAAAACTGGGTCGTCAAGGTGGATCGTGATAAGCTGTTAGAGGCTCTAACGTGACTCACTCGCCATGAACCCGCCCGTCTGGCTCTCGCAACTTCACCGCCAATGGCAGGCCCGCCGCGGCAAGCGCGTGGAGCAGTCCAGCCGGGAGTTTTCGCATCCTTGGCTGGGCTTGCTGGAAAGCGCCGGCATCACCCGCACCGAAGACCAAGCAAGCGCCACCCGCGAGGCTGAGGCGCTCGCCAGGACCGGGCACTTGGGCCTCAAACGCCATCGCTACCGGACCTATCTGATTGAGCGGGTCACCCTGCCGCTCGCCCAAGAAGCCTGGCTGCGCGGGCTTTTTGGTGCAAGCTCCAGCCACGACCTCCTGGCCGCCTCGCTGGATATCATCACCGAATTCTCCCAGACCGGCCACCCGCGCTTTCCTAACGAATGGGCCAAGCTCTGCGCCACGCTGCGGCTCGCATTTTCACAGGGCCGCTCGTTGCGCCCCTTCACCTGGACCCATCCCGCCACTCTTCGGATGTTGTTAGATGTTATTCATGCACTCAGCTCGCGGGACTGGCCGCCTAACACCTTGATCCGTCAAGCGAGTGTGGCCGTCGGGTTGGATTCCAAAGGACTGGAGCGCCATCAGCGGACGTTTGAATCCGGCCTGGCGCGGCTTTTCGGCACGGCCACCCCGCTGAAGTCTCTGGGCTTTGTCGGCGGTGAGTCCCACGTTGAGTTGCACGGACCGGTGTGCCTGCACTTTTCCGATGGCACCATGCATCACTTCGACGGGCTGAGCCAGGTGCTCATTTCCGCCGCCGATCTAGCCCGCTGCACAGCCATCTCCACCAGCGCCGGGCACCTGCTCACCATCGAAAACCGCAAGACCACCTTCCGTCAATTCGCCGCTGCCAATGGCGACCACCGCACTCTGCTGGCGGCCACCTCGTTTCCTACCCAGGCCGTCCGAGATTTGTTAGCAAAGCTCCCCGCCAGCCTGCCCCATTATCATTTCGGCGATACCGACCCCGCGGGTTGGCATATCTTGCTCAAACTCCGTGAAGCCACCCCGCGCCGCGTTCTGGCATTCCAAATGGCCTGGCGCCCCTCCGCCGCACCCAGCCCGCTCACGCCCTACGACCGGCAATTGCTGCCGAAACTTCTCGCCGCACCGCTGCTGGCCGACGTCCGTCATGAAATCCAGATCATCGCAGAGCGCCTTGACCGCGGCGATTTCGAACAGGAAACCCTCGGCCCGCCGAATTCTGTCAGACCCCAGTAAACTCATTTTTGGCTAGTCTCGTTCCGCTGTCAGAATCACATGCCAGATTATTCCCGCTGACGGGTATCGACGAGGACGGTGACCGGGCCGTCGTTGACGAGAGCCACCTGCATATTGGCACCGAACGATCCGCAGGCGATGGGTTGGCCGAGTTCGGCCTGGATGGTGCTGCAGAAGGCGTCGTAAAGGGGTTGGGAGAGATCGGGGGCGGCGGCGCGGATAAACGACGGGCGGTTGCCCTTGTGGGTGGAGGCGTGAAGTGTGAATTGGCTCACCACCAGCACGCGGCCCCCGGCCTCAATGACAGAGCGGTTCATTTTACCGTCGGCATCGGCGAAAATGCGCATTTTGGCGAGTTTGGGGGCTAGCCAGGCAACGTCGCCGGGATCGTCGCGCTCCTCGACGCCGAGGAAAATGAGCAAGCCGTGGCCAATTGCGGCAATTTGCCGTCCATCGACCGTGACGGAGGCTTCGAGGACCCGTTGAACCAGTGCACGCATGCGGATATTTTGAGGAATTTCCAGAGTTGTGCAAGCCTTGGAAATCAGGCGCATGCGGACTTGTTCACAGTTATTCACCTATTGCTCACCGGGTACCAAGATTGACCGGGGCGGGAGATTTTAGCAGGGTGGTTGCCTGCATGGCCGACGAACCAAAATCCTTCAATTCTCCATCGCCTCCGGCGTCCCTTCAACAGGGGGCTTCGGCGGTCGATGATGTCACCCGGGCGCTGCCGCATGCCTTGGGCCCGGAAAAAAGTTTGCTGTCCTCCATGTTGCAGGAGCCGCAGGAGTACCTCGGCGTGGCTATCGAAGAAAAACTCACCAAGGACCATTTCTATCTGCCGGCACATTCAACCTTGTTCGAATTCCTGCTGGAATTGTTTGCCGACGGCCGCGACATCGAACTCGTGTCGCTCGTCCAGCGCCTGCTGGACCGGGGGTTGTTGGACAGGGTCGGCGGTCCCTCGACCCTAACTGACCTGTACACCTACGCGCCGAGTCCCGGGCATTTCCGTCACCATTTGCAATTGGTGAAGGACAAGTTTGTCCTGCGATCGATCATCCAGAATGCCAACGAGGCGATCGCGCAGGCCTACGATGCGCCGGACGAGGTGGCCTCGTTGCTCGACACGGTGGAAGCGAAAGTACTGGCCATCCGCGAGGGGGCTGAAGCGAACCGCGAGCACAACCTCAAGGAGTCGGTGGGCGCGGTGCTCGAACAGTTTCAAGCGATGCTGGCCGGGGAACGCAAAGCGCAGGGACTCTCCACCGGATTCGAGGAGTTGGACCGCAAGAGCGGCGGGCTCAAGCCGGGGGAAATGTTTGTCATCGCAGCACGCCCCTCCATGGGCAAGACCTCGCTGATGATGAATATTGTCGAACACATCTGCATCAACCTGTCCCAGCCCTCAATGGTGTTCTCCTGCGAAATGAGCGCCTTCCAACTCGTCCAGCGACTGGTGTTCTCCAAGTCGAAATTCGCCGTCAGCCAACTCTCGCGTGGCTATACCCCTAACAAAGGTGACTTGCAGCGCGTGCAACGGGCGGCCTTGGAAACGGCAGCTGCCAAGTTGTTCATCGACGACACGGCGGGCATCTCCATCAATGAGTTGCGGGCCAAGGCACGGCGGAAAAAACGCGACGAAAACATCCAGTTTATCGCCATCGACTACCTGCAATTGCTCAAGTCCCGCACCCGCCAGGCGGAAAACTCGCGTGAGCGGGAAATCGCCGAAATTTCCGCCGGCATCAAGGGCCTGGCCAAGGAGTTGTCCATTCCCATTATCATTCTCGCCCAGCTCAACCGCGGACCGGAAAGCCGGACCGGCAAAAGCCTCGGCGTGCCCCGGATGTCTGACCTGCGCGAATCCGGTGCCATCGAGCAAGACGCCGACTTGGTGGGGCTGCTCTATCGGACGGCTTACTATGCGGAAAGCCAGGAGGAAAAGGACGCCGAAGAGGGCAAGGCTGAGTTGGTTTTGGCCAAAAACCGCAATGGCGAGACCGGCCACATCCCGCTCACCTTCATCGCCAATTTGATGCGCTTCGAGAGCGGCCCGCCCGCCCAGGAAGGCAGCGGCGGCGAGTAAGCGAGGCAGCTCAGGATTCTCGCCCGTCCGCCACGTGATCGCGGATGTGGCGCTTCAAGCGTGGATTCAGAGACCCAGATACCTGTTTGCCTCGTTGCTACTGTGGGTCGCCTTCTTTTTTGGGCACTCACTAGGGATACGAGAGGCATGCATGGGTGCCAGGAATTATCCGCCGCTAACACGCCGCCAACCTTGACATTCCGCCGCTGACCCAATCTCCTTCGGGGCATGGCCACCAAACAAACAACGATGAAAGACAAGTATTCCAAAACCCAGATCCTCGACGCAATCGCCGCCAGCACGGCACTCAGCCGCAAGCAGGTGGCCGCAGTCCTCGACAGTCTTGGTGAGGTCATCGAGGCGCACTTGGTCAAGAATGCCGCCGGTGAATTCGTCCTGCCGGGCCTGCTCAAGATCAGCAGTGTGCGCAAACCCGCGACCAAAGCGCGCAAAGGCATCAATCCCTTCACCAAAGAGGAGGTGACGTTCAAGGCCAAGCCCGCGTCCACAGCCGTGAAAGTCCGGCCGCTCAAGAAACTTAAGGACATGGTGGGCTGAGCCTTCGACAGTAACTCATAAAGGCGAATCCCGATTTCCCATGAAAAGACCTGGCAAAGGGCCGAGAAATCAGAAATGAGCCGCAGGAGCACTCACCCTAACAGCAGATTCCTGGCACTCATGTTGCTGCGGTATTCCGCTGGGGAAACGCCGACGGTGCGCTTGAAGAGCCGGCTGAAATACAGTGGGTCATCGTAGCCGAGCCGGTTGGCGACATCCTTGACCATCATGTTGGGCAGCGTCAACAGGGTGCGTGCATGCTGCATCTTTTGCCGGATGAACCAATCGCGCGGCGTCAGGCCCGTCACCCGGTGAAATTGACGGCTGAAATGGCGGTTGCCGTACCCGCCTTGGCGGGCAAGCCGGGCGAGGTCGAACGGTTGATCCAGAGCGTTACGCATGAGGGCGATCGCTTTCTGGATCGGCTCGTAGGCGGCGGAAATCGTGGCAATATTGAGGGGTAATTCGGCGATGCGCCCGAGAATGCCCACGGCGTTGGCTTGAATGCTAAACCAGTCGGTTTCGTTGTTGGAGTGGGGATGTTGGATGACCAAGCGGATGAACTCCGCGATGATGTTCTCGTGGAGTCCGATGTGGCGGACCGGGCCGCGCTCGATCAGACCGAGGAACCCCTCATAATCCGCAAGCCGGTCCCCGGATAGGTGCATCCAATACACCGACCATGGCTGGCTTGGGTCGGCCCAGTAACGGTGATGGGTTCCGGGCGGGCAGTAAAGCAGGTCACCGGGGCCGACTTCCCACTGTCCGCCATCCTGCTGGTAAAAGCCTCTCCCCTCGGTGCAGTATTTGAGAATCCCCTCGGACAGATCGGCGCGTTCCCATGTGTGCCCATGCGCCTCAATGAAAATGCCGGCGCTGAATACGCGCAAGGCGGCCAGCAGGGGCACACGGGCACCAAGCCAGCGTTGGCGGTCCTCGTCGCTCAGCCACCAGCGATAACAGTCCTTGTAGGCACGGGCTTGCTTGGCAAAGGCCGGTTCGCTCGTGATTTCGGATGGCAAGACGCGGCTGACGATGCGGTCACTCATGGCGGCAGCCTGCCATCGCTGTCCGTTCTGTCCATATCAAAGTCTGCGGTAGCCCTCCATCGCTGTCCGTTTTGTCCATATCAAAGTCCGCAGCGTCCATTGCCTTGCAGCTCCCAGTCGGGCATTGTCGGTCGGCTCCACGTCGGACCGTCCATGCGGCAGGCGTAGTGAGTTCTTCCCCATGACCCACGAGGACGCCCGCCAAAACGCAATCACACAAGAGTCTAACGATATCATCATGCCCAAAGCTTCACACCACTCCTCCGCGATCTCCGCGATCTCCGCGATCTCCGCGTTGGCCCGCAGTGCCCTCGCCTTGCCCGCCGCTACCTTGCTGGCGCTCGCTCCTCCGGCCTTCGCCCTCAATTTCAACGACACCGGCGGCTGGCGTGCGCCGCTATCCCTCGACACCACCTCGGTCCACCGCGGCGATCCCACCAAGGTGGCTTGGAGCATCGTGCCCGACGGCCCCAGGATCGGTTACCCCGGCGATACCTACAACACCCTGAACGCGAGCTTGAAAGCCCGCTGCGGTGCCAATTACGCGGACATGTTCACGTTCACCTTCAACCGGATCGGAGCGGTCTCCGGACTCGCACTTGTTGCCAGCCCCGACGACGGAGCTCTCCCCGCAGAGACCACGCCAGCCATTGCGGGAGTGCGCGGGGAAATCCGCCTTGTCGGCAGCGATTTGGTGGCGGAGCAGAATTGGTGGGGCGGTGGTTGGGCCAACGGTCCCGGCCAAGGCGTTGCCGCCGTCGTCCATCTCAACATGGGCCTGAACACTGGCCCGAACCCACCCTCCTACAGCGATTGGCTCGATATGGCAATGCACGAAACAGGTCACGCCATCGGCTTCGGGCACCAACAGATTTACGAGAATTCGACCACCACCATCGAATACGGCAGTGCCACCAACCACTATGGCAGCATCACCGGTTTCCGCAATGGCAACGGCCCGCAGTTCGACGACGTCTATGCAATGCACCGGATGTATGGCGATAGATGGGAGCGAAACGGCGGCAATGACACGCTGGCAAGCGCCGAAAATCTTGGTGATCTAACTGATGGGACGCGGGCACTCGGCACCGACATCGTCGGTCTATCAATCGCACCCGACAAGATCGATTTCCGCAGCATCGACGGCACCAGCGACACGGATTGTTTCAAGTTCACCGTCACCAAGCGTTGCGACTTACGGGTCAGCGTGGCTCCGGTCGGTCCCACCTATGATTTCGCGCCGGAAGGCGGCACCCGGCGGACCTTCGAATCCTCCCGGCAAAGTGCCTTGTGGATGGTGTTGTACAATGCCTCCGGGGTGCCGGTCCAGACCGTCAATGCGGCCGGAGTCGGCACCACGAGGTCTTTGGTTCGCACGCTGGAGGCCGGCACCTATACCGTCGGCATCGCCGGCACGGAAGATCTCAATCAGTTCTATCGGCTCGATCTGGCCGCCGTGTCTAACAATTCTCCGCTCACCATCAGCAGCCTTGCCGACCCAACCATCGTGGTGAACACCAACACCGGCCCGCTCGCCTTCACCGTCGCCGATCTTGCCGTCCCTGCGGCTTCCCTCACGGTGAGGGCAACCTCGTCTAACACCACCTTGCTGCCGAATGCCAACATCGTCCTCGGCGGCAGTGGTGCCAACCGCACCGTCACCGCCACGCCGGTGCCCGGGCCCACAGGAGCGGCCACCATCGTCCTTACCGTTAGCGACGGCTCTCTCACCGCGTCCAGTTCCTTTTCCCTCAGCGTGATTCCCCCCCCGCCATTCACTTACACCGTTGCGAGCGGCGCGGCCACCCTCATCGGCTACACCGGCACTGGCGGTTCGGTGAACCTCCCCGGCACGATCAACGGCCTGCCAGTCACCGCCATCGCCGACCATGCGTTTGCTTCCTGTTCCAGCATCACCAGCGTCACCATCCCCGCGGGCATCACCAGCATCGGGATGTATCCCTTTGCGGATTGCCCCCTTCTGACGGCGATCATGGTGGCTGGTGCCAATGTCAATTACAGCAGTGTGGATGGGGTGCTCTTCGACAAAGCCCAAACCGTCCTGGTTCAATATCCGGGTGCCAAGACCGGTTCATACACCCTCCCCGCCAGTGTCACCAGCATTGCCGACCATGCTTTCCATCAATGCGCCAACCTAACCGGCGTCACCATCTCGGCCAGTGTCACCACCATCGGCAACGCTGCCTTCGCCCAATGCCCGAGTCTGGCGAGCGCATTCTTCATGGGCAATGCTCCGGCCATGGGTAGCGACGTCTTCATCGCGGCCGCCAGCGGCTTCAGCGTGCAATACTACGACAACCGCAGCGGCTTCACCACGCCGCTCTGGAACGGCTATCCTTCAACCAATCTGGGAAATGCCGTTGCGCTCATCGTGGTGGAGCAACCGAGTGGCATCGTCCTAACCAATGGCTCCGGCACGATTGCCTTCGGAGCCTCCCTAACTGGAGAAGCCGTGCCCCTGGCCTTCACGATCAGAAATACCGGCTCGGTTGCTCTCAGCGGCATCGCGGTGACGACGAACGGGACCAACGCCGCAGACTATGCGCTTACCACCGCACCCCCAAGTTCCCTGGCGGCGGGCGCCAGCAGCGCCTTTGTCGTGACCTTCACCCCCACCGCAGTCGGCACCCGGACGGCGGCTCTGCACGTCGCCAGCAACGACGTGACCAATAACCCGTTCACTTTGTTGCTCGCTGCGGCCGTCACTTTGCCGACAACCCGCTACGAAGCGGAAGCCGTCGGCAATACAAGGGTCAACTGCGGAGTCATAGGTGACGGTGCCGCCTCGGGAGGGGCGCGTGTGGCGAAAAGCAACTATGGCATCTACGGTGGGATCACTTTCAACAACATCAACGCGGCTACTGCCGGCAACTACGATCTGAGCGTGTGCTACTACGACCCTTGGGACGGCGGTCGCAACTCCTACGTCAGCGTGAACGGCGTGCCCGCTCCGCTGGTCGGACCTCATGTGCCGCTGTGGTGCCCCGGGGGGACTTACCTGAAAGTCACCAGAACGGTGCCCCTGGTTGCCGGCAACAATACCATCACCATCTACGCTCCTCCCAACGAATGGGGCCCTCATTGGGACTATATTGAGATCAGCCCCCAATTGCCGCCGCAGAATGTTTCGGGCCGTATCACCAACGGCACGAACGGCATCGCAGGCGCGACGGTTTACTTCAAGACCACGCCCCTGGCATCGGTGAGTCCTTATGCGACTGCGACCACCGATGCCGGTGGCTATTACACGCAATCCCTGCCTCCGGCCGCCTGGTATGCTTGCGCCTCGGCTGCCGGCTATGCCCTATCATCGGACACCCCCTTCACCGTCGCCGTCAGCCCGGTGACGAATCTCAACATGACGCTGGTGGTGGTTCCGGAGTGGGATGTGTTGTTCATCGCCACTGTGGATCAATTCAGCACCAACACGCCGGACTCGCCGATTCCTTCCTGGCCTCTGAGCCACCCCGCAGGCTACAATTTGGTCACTCCGGCCAATCAAAGCCAGGGGGTCCCGACGATCGCCGCCGTGAATGGCATCAACTGGCTGCACTTTGACCGTGGCCTGCTCATCGGCGCACAGGACCAGAATGCCTATACCTTCTGCGATGGTTACAAACTCACCGGCCTACCTGAAGACCCCTCCCTCGCCAACGGAGTGCCCGTCAGCGGTGTCAGTATCGTGGCAGTGGTGCAACCGATCTTGAAGGCCAATTCAAATGTCAACTTCTTGTGGGGCAGCTCCGCGGAGCACGATATAGTTGGACTCTATTTTGACGGCCTGGTCCTGGGCGTGAACACCGAAACCGGCGAAGTCGTCGTCAAACGCAAAGGAGCTCTCCAGAGCACCAGAGTTTTTCTCGCCGACGGAAGAAAAACCATTCTCAGCCTCGTCGTGCAGTTGGACGGCTCATGCAATCTCTATCAGGACGGTGCCGGGGTCTGGTCCGGGACCGCCTTCGGCAGCAATCCCTATGCACTCCTAACAGGCTCGTTCCATCAGATTGGCGTTGGCACCGATGCGCAGGACGGGCCCACCTCATTCAACGGCAACATTGGCGACGTCTATGTTTACAAGACCGCTATTTCCGATGCCAAGCGCTCGACGCTGCAGAGTTCCTTGGGCACCAAGTTCGGGATCGCGATCGCTGGCGCTAACGACTACGCCACCTGGGCGCTCACCAACGCGCCCGGCCAGTCCCCGAGTGAGGACTACAACCATGACGGGGTGCAAAACGGCATCGCCTACTTCATGGGCGCGGCCGGTCTGGCCACCAATCCGGGCCTCGACGCGAGTCACCATATCACCTGGCCGATGAGCGAGACCTTCAGCGGCAGCTATGAGGTTCAAAGCTCGTCCGACCTCAAAACCTGGGTGCCCGTCGTGCCGCAGCCCAGCCCTGCGGGCGGCAATCTAACATACTCGGTGGCCGCCGGTCTGGGCAGGCAATTTGTCCGCCTGGTCGTGACTCCCCATTGAGTCTCAACATTTCTGCTAACCGCAACACCGGGCGTTTCCCACAAGCGCCCGGTGGTTGTGGCCAGCGCCATAAACCTACCCCCCCTCGATTCTAGCAATCTTATGAAATTTTTCCTCAGCGTTTTGCTAATTATTCCACGGCTTTCAGGAGATGTCTCAGCATCCACCCAATCCGTTTATCTAACCGAGCTGAACCCAGGCAAGATCAGCCAAGGCTGGGGCAGCCCGCAGGTTAACAAATCCGTTCGCGGCCAACCTCTATCAATCGCGGGCCGGAAGTTCGAGCATGGCCTCGGGACGCATGCGCCCATGACGCTCTATGTCCGCGTCAATGGTGCCACCCGGTTTCAGGCGATGGTTGGCATCGACGACAGCAGTGGCTCGACCACCGAGGGCAGCGTGTCTTTCAAGCTCACTGGCGACGGCAAGAACTTGTTTGAAAGCCCAGTCTTGAAGCCCGGCGACAAGCCGCTGCTCGTCGATGTGGATCTCAAAGGGGTGAAGATCCTATTGCTAACTGTCAGTGAAGGCGAGGATCTTAGGTTTGACCATGCCGACTGGGCGGATGCCCACTTTGAGTACGATGGCGCGAAGCCCGAGGCGGTGTCACCGATGGAGTTTGGTCCCCCAAACCTCATCCCGGCCGGGCAGGGTTTGCAAACGGCACGACCGGCTGCATTGCCGTTAGAGATCAGCCTGCCCGGTGCGATCAGCGACTATGTCGCCGTTTTGTCCAGCGGCGAAGCCCATCAGGAATATGTGCTCAAAGCCATTCCTCTCGCTGGCGAGGGTTACCGCTTTGAGCAGAAGGCCGGCCGCAGCGGCTCCGGGCTCAAGCCGTGGATCATGCTGCGCAGCATGACCACCGGCAAGGGGGTTGCCGCCATGCTCGGCTACAGTAGCAATTGGCTCATCGAGGTCAAGTCCCAGGGCGACAAAACCCTGCTGCGCATGGACTCGGTGCCCTCAGGTCTCAAGCCCTTCACCACGATCAACGGGTTGCCTTTGCCCGGCGCACTGGTCGCCGACTTCGCCGGTGAATGGGACAACGGTGCCATCCCTATCACCCGCTTCATTCGCGCCAACCTCTTGAAAAATCAGGGCGAAAACTGGCCACCGGTCCAGTGGAACACCTGGTATGATGACCTCGGCTATCCGACCCAGAAAAGCGTCGCCGCCGGGGCCAAGGTGGCAGCTGAGATGGGTTGCGAAATGGTCGTGGTGGATGCCGGTTGGTATGGCGGCAAGGGTCACTGGGAAAATCTTTGCGGCGATTGGGTTCCTAACAAGGAACGTTTCCCCGATGGTCTCGAACCCGCCGTCAAGGACGTGCGCGGCCTCGGCCTGAAGTTCGGCCTCTGGACCGAGATTGAGAGCGCCTCCAAGGATTCACCCGTCGGCATCGAGCATCCCGACTGGCTGCTGCGTGATGGCGACCGGATCGTCTCCGGTCGCTCGGTTCTCGACTTCGGCAAGCCCGAGGTGGTCGCCTGGGCCAAGGCACAGATTGATCGGCTGATGCATGACTATCAGTTGGATTATATCAAGAACGACTTCAATACCGATCTGCCCGTGGACAGCGCCAACCCGAGATATGTCGATGGCGATCCACTCTACAAGCATTACCAGGGGCTCAACGCGTTCTGGACCTATGTTCGAACTACCTATCCGAAACTCATCATCGAAAACTGTTCCAGCGGCTCGCTGCGCCACGATTTGCTCACAGCATCGCAGTCAGCCACGCACTGGGTCTCCGACGAGGTGGGAAACCCGTATAATCTGGCCGCCGTGTTTGGCGCGACCTATCTATTTCCGCCGGAAACTTGCATGCACTGGACCTGCCAACCCGACAGTCGCCCGGGGCAGTTTATGGATCTCGAGGCGCAAATCGCGGCCAACATGATGGGCCACCTCGGTTTCTCCAATAAAATCTATCAGTGGGACGAGGCAACGCGCAAGGCCTGTACCAAACAAATCGCCCTCTATAAGCAAATCCGCCCGGTCATCCGCGTCGCCGACGTCTATCACCTCACGCAGCAGGCCAGCTCGACTTCGCCAAACTCGCTCCAAGCAGCGCTGTATGTCGATCCCGCAGTCGGCGGCAAGGCGGTGCTCTTCGCCTTCCAAGGCGGTGCCGATGCCCTCGATTGCACCCTCAAACTGCGCGGCCTCACCGACAAGCCGTACACTCTGAGCATGCCTGCTGGATTCGGCCCTGATCTAACACTCCAAGGTGCCGATTTGATGCGCCAGGGCCTCAAGCTGAGCTTCCCGCACAAGGGGGCCAGCGCCATCATTCAACTCCAACCATCTGCCAACTAGACGAATTCATACGCCAACACCCACCCATGAAACCGCCTGCTCTCACCGCCGCATTCATTCTCTGCCTCATCTTCGCGTCGGCTTTCGCCCGTGCCCAAGCTGTGCCGGATCCGCAACTCCGCCTGCCCCATGTCTTTGGGGACAACATGGTCCTCCAGGCCGGCACCACGACGCCAGTCTGGGGCTGGGCTCCGGCCGGCCAGCAGGTCACTGTTACCCTCGTTGACCAGAAGGTCTCCGCCACATCCGGCCCCGATGGCAAGTGGAAGCTTGCTTTGTCTAACATAAAGCAGAATGCCGTGCCCTCGGTGCTCGTGGTCAAGTGCGCCGAGAAGTCCATCGAGTGCAAGAATGTTCTCGTCGGGGATGTTTGGTTCGGCGCGGGACAATCCAACATGGATTTTCCGGTGAGCGGGGCGTTGAATGCCCAAAAGTTCATCGCCCAAGCCGAGTGCCCGCAAATCCGCCTGTTCCGCACGGCGATGGATTGGTCCGAGACCCCGCTCGATGACGTCAAGGGCGAATGGCAGGTCTGTTCGCCGCAGACCGTGGCTTCATTCTCGGCCACACTGTATTTCTTCGGCCGAGAAATTTACGACAAGACACACCTGCCGCTGGGGCTGATCGTAAGCGCCGTGGGTGGTCAGCGCATTGAGCCGTTCATTGCCCGCGAGGGGTTTGAGGCCACGCCGGAATTGCTAGATACAGCCTTCAATATTCGCGTGCTCAATCAACGCAAGCACCAATACAGTGAAGACGCGATGGACAAGATCGACAAGATCGAGGCATGGGTGAAGGAGGCCCGCCAGGCCAAGATCGACAAGCAGGCCGTGCCCCTGTTTCCGCCGCTCTACGGCTGGGGCGACCCGCAGCCACCGCACCGGGCCATGATGCTCTTCAATGCCAACATTCGGCCGTTGATCCCTTATGCCATCCGGGGCATCGTCTGGTACCAGGGGGAGGCCAACTGGTTTGAGCAGGAAAGTTATGCTATCAAAATTCGGGCACTTGTGAATGGTTGGCGCGAATGCTGGGGCAACCCCGGCCTGCCGTTCTATTATGTGCAACTGCCTGCCTTCTATCCGCCCGACGACAAGCCCGAGGGCGTGGGCGGCGAGGGATGGCAGAAAATCCGCATGGGCCAACTGCTCGCTCTGCCCATGCTCGGGCACGCCGGCATGACCGTCACCACCGATCTGGGCGATGGCGACCTCCACCCAAAAAACAAGCAGGACTTTGGCCAGCGCCTCGCCCTCTGGGCGTTGCACAATGAGTATGGCCAGAAGGACATCGTTCCCAGCGGTCCCTTGTTCAAGAGCATGAAAATCGACGGCTCATCCATCCGCATCAGCTTCGACTCCGTCGGCAGCGGCCTGATGGTCGGACAAAAGAAACCGTTGGAGCCCGTGCGGGAGGTCAAGGACGGCACCCTCCAGCGGTTCGCGCTGGCCGGCGAAGACCGCCAATGGCACTGGGCGCAGGCGAAAATCGACGGTTCCGAGGTTGTCGTCTCGTGCTCGCAAGTGCCAAAGCCCATGGCCGTCCGCTACGGCTTCACCATGAACCCAAATACCTGCAATCTCTACAACCGCAACGGACTTCCCGCCTCACCGTTCCGCACCGATAACTGGTTCATCGGCTGGGGGAATTACTGATTTGCCATGGCGCGAAAAACCACTATCTATCTCACTTGGCCTTGCAGACCATGCCTGGAGGGCTAAAATGGCTCCCGGACGACTGGAACGCAGACGGCACATAAAGATTAGAATCGTGGCTGTCAATATGTCAGTTTCACCTTACCGAGGAATCCATCATGCCAAACATCAACCCGCTTCGAGCTTGTTCCGCTGGCGTCATCATCTCCACCGTCGCTCTGAAGTATATTGACGCCGTTCTCGTGGCCCCCCCCGATCCTCTTCACGCACTAGCCAGCATCATGGCCATGAAAATGGGCAAGCTACTAAAACCTAAAATGCAATGCACTAGGAGAGAATCGTTGCGTTGTCGCAAACTATTACAAACCACTGTATTAGGAGGACTGCTATCGGCATGCTGGATGCCGTTCGCTCCGGCGGCGGTCAAGTTAGTTGTGGCAGATCTGCACGCTCAGTTGCCGCAGTTCACGGTGCCGGGGTTCGAGCCGGAAATGAAGGCGCTGAACGAGATGCACGCCCTGCATCACGGCGGTGCCTTCAGCGACTGCACGCTGTGGGACGCCTGGCTGCCGCTTGCGACGCTGTGGACAGACGAGAAGGCGCGTGAACGCTATCGCGCCGCCTTTCTCAACCGGCGGATCGACGCAGAGGGCTACGTTGCGACGCAGCAGCACCGGGGGCTGGGGCACAGCGACGGCTGGCCCTTTCCGACGTACCAGCAGAGCGGTGGCGCTGGCTGGCATTTCTCGCTGGCCGACGAGGCCTATGCCGTGGGGATTTTCAAGCAGCCGGCCGTGCTTTCAACCGAGGGCTGGGAAATCGTCGGCGCGGCCGTAGAGGGGATCGACCCGGCGTGCGGGCTGAACCTGCGCGCGACAAGCGATGTGGTGACGGTGACTACGCCGGCGTTTCGCTGCGGCACGGTCGTCGCGCCCTTCGCCCGTATTGAGTGGGCGGCGCGGGGGCTGCCCGTCGCATCGCAACCGTACGTCTGCTGGCAGTTCGAGGGGGAGCCCGGCTGTAACCCCGAGCGGCGGGTGGGCTTTCCGGCGCTGGGCGACGCGGACGGCATGCGCTACGCGAATGTGCCGCTGTGCCGGCATCCGGGTTACGGGGGCGTGCTCACGCGGTACCGTTTCGTCTTCGACAAGGCGGCGGGCGCGCGCCTGACCGTGAAGTCGGTCATCACCGCCATCGACACGCGCCACCCCGGAAACAACGCGGATTACACGCTGGGCTGCGCCGACTATTTCGATTGGACGTGCGATACGGCTTTTCTCAAAGAGGTGCTGCCCAAGCTCCGGCGGGTCATGGACTTCGCGATCCGCGAGTTCGCCCTGCGTGAAGAGAAGTGCGTACGGGTGCCCTGGGTGGGGCATGACGGCCGCTCAGGTCTCGGTCGGGATGCGGCCGGCATGCGCGTCATCAACCTCGGGCTGGGCGTGGGCAACGGCTACTACGACCTTGTGCCTTTCGGCGGGCGAGACGCATACGTGACAGTTCATTATTACGCCGCGCTGATGCGCCTGGCCGCTTTGGAGCAAGCGGTGGAGCGGCACCCGGAGTGGCGTGTTCCTGTCAGCGGAAGGACGTTTTCCCCTGACGAGTTGCGCACGTTTGCAGCAGCAATGCGCGAGCATGCCGGCACCCTGTTCTGGAAATCCGGAGTCGGCAGGTTCGCGGGGTGGCAGGATTTGGCGGGGAGATTCTACGACTACGGTTTCACGTTTGTGAATCTGGAGGCCATCCACTACGGTCTCGCCACGCCGGAGCAGTCACGGAGCATCTTCGAGTGGCTCGATGGCAAGCGCACGATCGAAGGCGACACATCCACAGGCGCGGACATCTACCGCTGGCGTTTCGGCGCGCGCGCCACGACCAAGCGCAACATTGAAACCTATGTCTGGTGCTGGCCCAAGCCGGAGGACATTCCGTGGGGTGGGCAGGTGCAGGACGGCGGCGCGGTGCTGGGCTTCAGCTACTTCGACCTGATGGCGCGGCTGAAGATATACGGCCCCGATGACGCCTGGCTTCGTCTGCGCGAGATCCTCGCCTGGTTCCGCGACGTGCAGGCCGAGGGCGGTTACCGCGCCTACTACGCCAAGCCTGACCGCGGCACCTTGCAGGGCGGCGGGCCGGCGGGCGGGCTGGGCATGGATCAGGAGTTCATGGAGAGCGTGCTCGTGCCGCAGGTCATGCTCTATGGCTTCCTCGGATTCTCCCCGGCCGGCGACACCTACACCGTGAAGCCCCGCCTGCCCAAGGAATGGCCTTCGCTGACCGTCACCGACATACATTTCCGAGATCAGATCCTTGACGTCACGGCGCACGCGGATGGCCGCGTGGAAGTGCGAAGCAAAACAAATGCCGCGCGTGATTGAGATGCCGGGAAACACAATGAAATCAGGGGTTGAAACGGAAAACTGTAAAATGCAAACGAATATGAAATTGAGTATGGTTGCTATAAGACCTGTCCCGATGTTGAGCCTAGGAATAACGATTCTATATCTTTCCGGAACAGGATGGCTTCGGGCGGTCGAGCAGGCCATGCCGGAGCGAGGTGCGGTCTGCACGGTGCCTGCGAGTCGCTGGGAAGACACGCTTTTGAGCGGCAACGGCCGGATGGGCGTGATGATGTTTGGCCGACCGGCCGATGAAACCATCGTCGTCAACCATTGGCGTTTGTGGATGCCGCAGGGCAGCCGAGAAATCGTGCCTGACCTCGGCAAGTTGCTTCCCGAGATCAAGGACAAAGGCTTGAAGGAAGGTCCGGGAGCGGTGCATGGTTTCATGAGCGCCAAGGCGAGGGAGCAGGGATTCAAATTCGTCCAGACCGATCCCTATCATCCGGCGTTCCTGCTCAATCTCAAGATGTCAGGCCTGTCCGGCGAGATGAAAAATTATTTGATGACGGAGGATTTCCATAGCGGTGAGCTGGCGGTGCGATGGACGGATGATCGCGGTGACTGGGAGCGAAAACTGTTTGTATCGAGGACTGACAATGCCGTCGTCATGTTGGTCACCGGGCCGAAGGGGCAAGTCGGGTTTGAACTCGGAATGGATATCAACCACCCGTTGCTCAAACCGGAGATCAGTGCGGACAATGGTTGGCTGACAAGTCATGTGGTTTACCTGAAGGGCAAGGGCGGCTATGACAATGTGATCCGACTGGTTGCCAATGGCGGCAAGGTCGAGAGCGGAAAAGATAAACTAACGCTAACCGGGTCCGACAGCGCGCTGATCTTCATGCGCGTGGAACCCTGGCGGGCGCCGTTGCCTGAAAGCCTGAGCGAGGCGTGGGATTACTCAGCGAAGAATCCGGCATTCGCTGCCGGGTATAAAACCAATCTGGTGAATGAAACCAAGGTGGCGCTTGCCCAACTCCCGGCGGATTACCCGCTGCTTCTCAAGGCGCATGAAAATGTTCACGGCGAGATGTTTGCGCGCTCCTCACTGGAC
>Ga0209697_10003973_pt1 | contig 19648 bp, 17 predicted proteins | sample AliMusrvi5mmetaG_FD_184115 | JGI IMG/M metagenome (GOLD analysis project Ga0209697, IMG submission 184115) | Freshwater lake bacterial and archeal communities from Alinen Mustajarvi, Finland, to study Microbial Dark Matter (Phase II) - Alinen... | ecosystem: Environmental > Aquatic > Freshwater...
CGGCTGATGCCAGTCAGCTTGATAGCATTGCCTATCGTTATGCGTCCATGTTCACGGACAAATTCAACGATATGCAGTGAGATTTCTGGCAAAGAAGTCATGACGATCTTCTCTCGCTCTACTTTCTTCTCAAGGCGGCGGACCTGATCGGCCAGCGAACGAAGAAAAAACACCAGCCACGGCTGCCAGTTTGGGGTATCAGTCCGGATTAAACCCTGAGTTTGCCGTAGAGCCAGGTAGTAGGCTTCTTTGTTGAGTTCGATGACGCTTTCCAGTGAACTGTATGGTACGTAAGCGTACCCCGACTGAAGTAACAGTAAGGTGGTTAAGACACGACTGAGCCGACCATTTCCATCCTGGAACGGGTGGATTTCGAGAAAGACCACCACAAAAATAGAGATGATTAAAAGCGGGTGCAGTGTTTTTTGCTCACGTTCATCTTTTACCCAGGTAACCAGTTCGGCCATCAGGTGAGGGGTATTGAAGGGAGTTGCGGTTTCGAACACGATACCGATCTGATTGCCGTTTTCATCAAAAGCTGCAACACTGTTTGAGTTGGTTTTGTACTGTCCTCTGTGTCGAGAATCCTTATCGCTATGGCGCAGGAGAATCTGATGTAACTGTTTGATGTGGTTCTCGTTGAAAGGGATGTTTGGCCACGATTCGAACACCAGGTCCATCAGCTCCGCATAACCTGCAACTTCCTGTTCATCACGTGTTTCGAAAGACTGAATAACCAGGTTGGAAAGGAGACGCTCAACCTCTCGATCGGACAGTTTACTTCCCTCAATGCGGGTTGATGATCCGATGCTCTCGATGGTGGCAACCCTGCGTAAGGCTGAAAGACGATCAGGGGCAAGAGTGCCCAGAGTACGCCAGACGCCTTTGAATTCATCGATCTGAGCAATCAGGCTCAGGATCTCCGGAGTGATGTGAATCGTATCAGTTCGTAACATAAACCAATTATACACCCATTTACACCCAATTACAAATTAGCTTTTGCAGATTCACTCCTGTCAATTTGACTGGCAGGAAGGGATGTACACCGAGAGTGGTTTGAACCTGAAAAGTTTAAGCAAGCGAAACTCAGAGGAGAAAGGGGGAGGAAGATGACTCGTAAACTCCTGTAAAATATGGTTGTAAAATAAATTAATTTACATAACGCTGATTATGCAACAAATTCTTAAGACATATTGTACGACAAAAATATCAGCAAATTTCTGAATAGTTGTTCCCAGAAATTACGAATTCACATGGTTACGTCCATTCCCATTCTATGGTTGATTAGGTCAAAAAGCCAACGAATAAAGCGTTAAGGCAAAGATGTAAGGAGTGACGTTTGACAGAAAACGCACGATTAACGTGATAAGATTCTGGCAGTACCGCCTCAAAAAAATGGGTGCATAGAAATAATCCGGTAAATACAGATTGAACGGGCTATCGTCTGCACGATACTATAATCAACTCAGGAGTTGCGGATAACTGAATTGAATGACAAAAATCGATGATTGAATTTTTAGTGTGCGATTTTATCCGGTTCGACCGAAAGCCCTGACAAAAGCAGCGTATCGGCACGCTGCCATCGCCGGAAGTATGGCTAAATCAAGTGTCGTAAAAATTGTTTTATCTTTATCCTTCAATCATGTACCCGTGAATAATCAGTTTTGCCGTAGCAAGCTTGCTCAGATTCAAACCCAGCCGTGGATTAGAATCAATTTCTAATAGCCACATAGCAAATGGACTTACTCCCGCATACAAGTTTTGTTCTGAAAAATCCGGTCGAAGTATAGGTGGGGTTTGGGATAGACTTGTAAAACCACTAAAACGAATAGGACGGTGACTGAAATTCACAGCAGAACCATTAGCTTTGTAAATAGTTTCACAACCACCTTGGACAAGGTGCCAACCGATTTGGGTTTGGTCTTCATTTGAGCTCGCACCTGGAAGAGTAAGTCCGACACCGGTTATCCTCAGTCCTGGAAGATTCTCAAATATCGGTTGATAATCAGGATTATCTCGGCGAATCACAAATTGCAACGCGTGACAACCAAGCCCATCACCATTGCAGAAAGCAGTCCATGTTTCAGAAGCAATTAGCTTTTTAATATCAAGTATCAAGCCGTCCTGAGATAACTCACGTTTAGCTCTGAAGTTCTCCTTAGCTGTTGCCCAGTCTATTAGCTGTGCACGCTGATGAGCAGCGGCAATGGTACCAACATTGAGTGCCGATACAGGTGCCGTTGCTGGTTCAGCAAAGGTGTAAGAGAGGGCTTTACGTTCTGCATGCACCATTGCCGCACATTGCGAAAGGGTATCACTATAATATCGACAAAGTAAAGACCACACCACAGAACCTGCAGGATCTGTCTGACCATGTATTGCACTTTCAATACCTGCTGCAATACGTTCTTGAGCATAGATATTGGCTTGATATTCAATAAGGCGGGTTAGAGATGAATTATAGTCAATGATTGTTTGGTTACGTGTCTCTACTGCTTTTAAATATGCATAACCAGCCTCTTTATAATATTCTGCCTCTGGTAACTCTGCATATTCTATCGCCACTTTGTCAAATGTATCACGTTCCATTCGAAACTGAGGTAGTTTGCGCTGATCAGGTGTTAACTTTTTGACATTTTCGCTAATCGTTTGTACTGCATCAACAACGGTTGTTACATCCTTTGCAATTTCTTGCAGATCGTCTTGCAAAACCAATCGGTTGTCCCAGACATTTTTCAAAGAGTTATCATGAGAAGATGCGTCTTTAAATAGTTTTGCTCCAGCGCTAGCGGCTGCAATGAACCCGGCGCCTCCAGAAGCAACGCCAACAACGATAGTTGCAACTGCAGTGAAGGCGTTAACTAAGTTACAATTTTCGCTTTTTGCTTTGATTGCAGCATTAAGTGATTCCTCTACTGATTTTAACGTGTTTTTAGCTGCTTCAATTTGCTTGTCCATTGCGGATATGGAGTTTTGAAGAGCAGCCGCTTCTTTTGATATTCGTTCGGATTCATTCTTTACGTTCGCTTGGTGTTGCTGAACGACTTTCAATGAATCTGTCAAAGCTGCAACTTTTTTATTAATATCATTTTCTTCTGATTTGAAACGGTTAAATGCATCCTCAACAATTGCTGCTGTTGGCAAAACCGTCTCTTTTACCAAGTTGGAGTAACTTTCAAAAGAAAGTAGTGGAGCATTTTCCTTTGAATATCCATAAAAATCTAACCCCAAAGACGCTTTCCTCGCCATGGCATACCCTCTACCGAGTACCTCTGTTTTGTGTTTATCCTGCGTAGGGTCATCTAAACAAATCGAAAATATAAATGCAATACGGCGGGCTAAATCAGAACCCGGCGAGGCTCCTTGTTGACGATATTCATCTTCAATAGCTATGGTGAGAAGATCTAAAACCGGCCCTGTAAATTTCTGTGCGAAATCTTCTTTTTGTATAGGAGCAATATCTACTTTACCATCTAAAGAAACTGGCATAGCTTGACGAATTGCAACCTCTTTCTCTCGTTTATCACCGGTTGGACCTATATTGGCAGGGTTTCCTGACTCACTTTTTACAACTCTGCACCATATTCTCGTTGGCTGCAAATGGCTATTGACTGCGGCCATAAGCAAGCCATGAGTTGATTCATCTATCATATCATCCATACCTACACCAACGATTCGTGATGGATCACCTCCAGGATGCAAAGGTATGTGGGGTCGCTTCAGCAAAGGCAATTTAACACCTATGTCTACACATTCACTAAAGTCACAGCGCCCTGGTTGTCCTGGATCACCACCATCACCAGGGTACCCTGGTTGTGCAGCGGTACCGGGTATTCCTGCTAAAACGCTCGTGTGATATTCATTGTGAAAAGGCTGAACGGTATTGATTGTAATTACTCCTCCTTTACCACCAGAGCCTCTCATTCCGGGTAGACCTGATGCTCCGCCATTATAACCATCATGAGCATTGCTCGCAACAGTTCTGTGTTCTGTTTCAATCGATCCATTTGGTCCCGGTCCTCCTTTTTGTCCATTTCCCCCATCCTGTCCTCGGCCGCCCTGACCGCCATTGGCGTTTATATTTACTATGCCTGTTATGATATCAGCGGTAATGGTGACAGTTCCGCCGTGTTTACCATCTCCTCCGTTACCTCCATCAGCTCCGTTGGCTCCAAGTTCATGTGGACCTTCAGGCCTCTGGTCTTCAGGATAGTCAGGAAGTCCTTGAAGACCAGAGGCGTCGATAATACTCCCGTTTTCGAATACAAGTTCTCGGCATATCAGGTTTAGATCCTTTCCGTCAGTCCTGACGATACCGGACACAATGATACTTTCAGCAATAACAGTTGTAGTACGATCTTTTGCAACAACCTGATCCAATCTCACAGGAACACCCGATAAACGAGTAAGAAGGTTTTGTTCTTCTATCTTAGCGGTAAGCTGATTTGGTGAAATAGCCATAATGAGTCTCCTTCCTTTGGTGACAAAATTGAGGACTACAGATTTTGAATAAGATTACGGGGAAATGAATTTAGGTGCGGTTTTTAACAATTGTTAAAACATAATTAATATACTTCTTTTACAAAAAAACGTAACCTTGTAGCAGAATTATTTACTTTTTTGTTCTTGATAATATTAAAATTAAATCAGCAGGAAGGGCTCACAGTCAGCTCTTCCTTTTCAACTTAAATACCTATAATGTATTTTATCATAACTAAATAGCTATAACCCCAAATACCGATAATGGGTAGCTCGTGAAATCTTTTGCGTACTGCAAGTCTCCCCGATACTGATGCTCTTGTTCTTTCTTATCTTCTTCTTCATAAGCACCCGCGCATCATTCGCAGCAGCTTGCGCCCTTTTACTCTTGCAGCAGTTCACTTGGTAGAAGGGAAGTTTGCTGCATACTTTTTTTAGTGCAGCGGGATCTTATGGACGATAGGAGTTTTTCGCGATAGTATTCTGTGCTTCCGGAATGAAGGGGAAGTTCAGATAAGCTTATGTCAGCCGAAAATCGGGAAGCTTGTTGAAAAGAGCTCGTCCATGATGGAATGCCGCAATATTTTCTTCAATGTTGCGGGAGATGCGATGACGTATGGCTTTTTCAAAATGAGTCTCAGTGATCCATGTGCCTGATAACCCGCTGAAAACTCCAATCCAGAGTGTATTGGCATAGAGAGGCTCTCCAAACCTGTTGGCAGCTTCCTGTTCAGCTTGAATGGCGACTTTTTTGACATCCAGGTTATCAGCTATTGTAACCTTATCAGGATTATACAGTACAAAAGAAGAGCTTCGGCAAAGTCCGCCGAACCGATCCCATGCTGCTTGCGAGAGTGCGACAAAACAGGTCGGGGTTTCGACGACGGGACTGGCAATGGGCTCTTCTGAAATAATCACCTGGCTGCGCACATAACCTCCGCGTGTCTCTGTCCCATGGCTTATCAGCATAGTTGCATGGAGCCCGGCCTGAACTGCAGCATCTCCAATAATCTGCCCCACGCGCACGACTCCCTGTCCGCCGAAGCCGCTGCACAGGAACTCTATCCGTTTAGACATCTTGATTTCCTTTTTTGACCTTTTTGTTCTGTTGCCGGAAAGCTTCTGAAAATTCAGGCCGGCTTCCGATTGAGTCCTGGAGAATTCCGGTTGCAAGCGGGTATGATTCGAACCATGTATACACTTGCGGAATATTCCGTGTACCTAAAGCCTGAACCCCAAAGTGGCTCACACAGGGATAAACAATCTGCACAAGGGAGAACCCTGGATTCTGTATTGCTTTTTCAAGACTTGATACAACAGCATCTCCCTGAAGCACGGTATGGCGCGCAATAAATGTGGCACCGGCTTCTTTAATAACATTCAGAATATCCAGCCCTGAACCTGCCCAGTTTTGCTCCCAGGTTCCCCTTGGGCTCGAATCGGTCACGCTCCCTTCAGGCGTTGTGATGCTGTATTGTCCGCCGGTTGACTGGTACCCGAGATTGTCCAGCACCACTACTGTGACCCCTACATTACGTCGTGCGCAGTTCAGCAGATGCTGGAGTCCTATGGTGTAAGCATCACCGTCACCAACTGTGAGAATAATCTTTTTTTCCGGAGCAAGTGCGAGGCGGAGCCCTGTTGCCATGGCGTAAACCCGTCCGTGGGTTCCGGCAAAAGTATCGCCTTTCCATGTGGCGTAGGTTTGTCGTCCGGAACAGCCGATACCGGTTCCCCACACGATATCTGCCTGGGAAATCCCCAGCCGGTCTATAGCTTCAAGCACCTTGAGGTGAGCAGGCCGCAATCCGCAACCGGGGCATGATGTTCCCCTGGCTTTTTCATCCCTAAGGTACTTTGTTGTCAGTTCCGTCATATTACCAGCGCTCTGTTTTCCATGCATCTCTTGAAAGTGTTTTCCCCTCTTTGATCTGTTCTGCCGTAGCCAGGAGCTCCTTAACGGAGGGAAGTTCTCCACAGCGGCCCCAGAAGTGAACTGCGCTTCCCCTTGCGGCTCTCTGCACCTCCTTGACCAGCTGCCCATCCCAGTTCAACTCAACGACGAGATAATTTGTCTTGCGTTTAAAAAGTCGATCCTGGAAAGGCCAAAGAGAGATCAGGCGAATTCCGCCGATACGAAATCCTTTTGCGCGTCCTTCCTGCACAGCGCTTTTTACCACACGGGAAGGCGTTCCGTAAGCAACCAGGATGATTTCAGCATCTTCTACCTCCCACTCTTCAGCATCGTCGATCAGTTCCCGATGGCTGAGGATTTTGTGAATGAGTCGCCATGCGTGCTTATGGTGCAGTTCAAAATCTTCAGTGTCATGACCCTGCAGAGTAGGTGTCCAATCTGAACAGGCTCCTCCGGTATTGTGGCCGAGAACCACAGGAGGAATATCAATAGCATCTGTCGGAGGATAAAAATCAGGACCTTGATGAACCTGTCGATCCCAACGCTGCAGACCCATTTTTTGTTCCTCTTCCGGTGAGTCAGGAAGTTCAAGTGTTTCCCATCCATCGGTTACCATCTGGTCGGCAAGAATGGTTACAGGAGTGCGGAATCGTTCCGAAAGATAAAAAGCTCTTACGGTAAGAAGATATGCCTCCTGCACTGAAGCCGGTGCGAGCACAATGGTTTCATAGTTTCCGCCGTGAGCAAGATAACGGGAGAGATAAAATTCTCCCTGACCCGGTGCTCCAGTGATACCGCTGACAGGCCCGACGCGCTGAGAATTGATGATGACGACTGGAATTTCCGAAGAAAGAGCCCAGCCAAAGGCATCGGCAAAAAGGATATACCCTGGGCCTGACGTTGCCGTCATTGCTTTCAGCCCTCCCAGTGAAGCTCCGTTGCAGATGTGCAGAGCGGCAATTTCATCCTCAGCCTGAAGGTAGAAGCCATCCTCTTCAGGGAGGCGACGTGCCATGTTTTCCGCGATTTCAGTTGCAGGGGTTATCGGATACCCGGCAAAAACGCGACATCCGGCAAAAATAGCCCCTTCACAGATTGCCGCATTACCGGTGTCGAAGATGCGCCTCATGATGTTTTTTCCATTGCTTTCAGATAGAGTTCAATTAATAATCGTCTCTGGACTTTTCCGCTTGGGCCTTTCGGGAGCTCTTCGACAAAAAGGATGGTGCGAGGCACTTTAAAATCCGCCAGTTTTTTCCGGCAATAAATGCTCACATCCTCTACAGAGATGGAGTTCCCGGGCCGAAGCACCAGGAATGCGGCGACTTCCTCTCCATAGATTGAGGAGGGGATTCCTGCAACTCCCGCACTCTCAATCTGAGGCAGCTCGTGCAGTACCTCTTCAATTTCGCGAGGGGCAATTTTTTCACCTGCACGATTGATCAGCTCTTTTTTCCTCCCTGTAAGATAGAGATATCCATCGGTATCCATCCAGCCAAGATCTCCGGTACGAAACCATCCATCAAGCAGGGCATCGGTGCTTTCCTGTGGCCGGTCAAGATATCCGCTGAATACGTTGGGTCCGCGCACCCATACCTCGCTGTCAACGACCTTAACTTCATTCCCGTAGGGAACTCCTACTGAGCCTGGTTTATGAATTCCGGGTGGTAAGGGATTACTGCATACCTGGCAGGCAGCTTCGGAAATACCGTAAGCCTCAATCAATGGAAGAGCAAAACGAGCTTCAAACTGATGCAGAACTGATTCGGGAAGAGAAGCTGAAGCAGATCGGGCAAACCGGAGGCTTGCGTAAAGATCTTTTTCGGGTTGCGGTTCCGACAGAATTTTCGAAAAGATCGTGGGTACTGCACTGAACCATGTTGGTTTGTACCGTGCAATGAGGCTCCAGAACTCATCAATGGAAAAACGCTCAGGCATGACAACAGGTATACCGGCAAGCAGAGGTGCAAGCAGCGTTACAACAAGTCCGTTGATATGATATAAAGGAAGAAGACAAAGGGCAATATCGGAGGAGGTGATTTCGTGGGCCTGATTGACATAGCCCGCATTGGCAAGCAGGTTGTTCTCTGAAAGAATAACCCCCTTTGGTTTTCCGGTGGTTCCCGAGGTAAAGAGAAGCAGAGAGGCTCCTGATAATTCAGGTCTGGATTGTTCAAATGTGGACCCTTGCACCAGCGCAACAAGATCAGTTTCGGGTAGATTTACCTTGTGCTGAATCCAGCCGCTCTCAACAAAAGACTCTATCAATGCATGGGCAGGTGATAATAAAATGAGCTCGGGAAATGATTGTTCAAGAATATTGCCAATCTCTCTCCACGTTAGACGGGGATTCATAGGTACCAGTGTCGCCTTACTCCGCAGAACGGTTAGAATAGCCAAGGCAGCTTCAATGCCATTGGGGAGCAGGGTTCCTATACATGATAACCGGTGTCCGGCAATCCGCAGGAGCTCATTGTCCAATCCTGCAGACAGACGATCAAACTTGCCATAACTTACAGAACATTCTGTCTGTGGCAGATGGAGAAATGTTTGTTCAGGGGTTTGTACGGCACACTTTTCGAAAATATTCGCAATGGTACTGCAACAGCTTGCGGTCATGATAGGGTGAACGTTTTCCATTTATTGTTGCAAGGCGACCCTGAATGGTAATGCAATTCAAGCCTTTCCAAGTCATAGATAGCAGCAGATCTGGTCACTAAATTACCGCTGTGGCTGCATATAGGATGATCTCCTTCATGGTCGCTGAGCAGCATTCGGATTGAGGACACATCAAACACCCCTTCACCCAGCAGCTCTTCCGTTCGCCGATAGCGATCACGCGAATTTCGCTGATACCAATCAAAGGTATCCTGCAACTCATTCAACACATGAATATCAGCATTCAGGTTGACAAAATGATTGGTACGCACCACCGGATGTTCACTATGCCATTCCAGTGCTGACAAGGGATGCAGCTGTTCGATAGTTACACCTCCTTCAGGGGTGGCAATCACAATATTGCCACCCACAAGCGGTGAGTTCCAGTAACTGATGAAGCGCTGGACAGCCTCCACCATTGTGCGGCAATGTCCTAAAATATCCTCAACAAGCACACCCCGAGGGGTTTTGCTGGTGAGGGCATCCTCTAAAGTTACCCTATCCACAAACGTAATAGCCACAGCTAAACCTGCATTGTTGATCCCGCTGTTCAAACCTTTTTCATTAGGGTGAGCATGACCCTGCACACCGATATATCGGAAACAGTCATCCCTTTCTACAACAACCTCGTTCTGCCCGGAATTCTGCCAGAGATCCCGGGTCTTGAAAAGATAGTGGTGAGGTATAACGCCAAGTGTACACATCAATCAAAGTCCTGATTTTTTCAGATAGCTCAGGTCGAACAGATCGTTGATCGGAAAATCCTTTCGCAGGGTTTTAGTTTCCTGTAAAAAATCTTTCACCTGACCAAGAGCATTGATATCCTCCTTGCTTATGGCAAGAGAGAAGTTATAGCGCTGAATGATTTTGGATACAACAGCCTCAGGAAACTTGCTTTCCTGCGAAATAGCTGCAATGGCCTCTTTCGGATTGCTCTTGTAAAAGTCGATAGAACGTTTTGTCGCCTTCAGGAAGATCTGGACAAGTTTTGGGTTCGCTTTACCGAATGCATTACGGGTCAGATAAACATTCACTGCACGCTTCACGCCTTTGGAATCAGCCAGAACCTTGGCTTTATTATCGAGTTCGAGTTTAGCGGTGAATGGTTCCCATACTGCAATTGCATCAACGTCATGGTTGCCCAGGGCATTTCCAAGATCCGGAGCAGGGAGGTTGACTAAACTGACATCGGTTACTTTGAGGCCGTTCTTTGCAAGAAGCAGATAGAGAAAATGATGCGCACTGGAACCGACAGGAAGAGCAACTTTTTTACCCTTGAGATCCACCGGACTTTTGATGGGAGAATCCGGAGCTACCAGTACAGCATTGTGAGAAGGATCCAGTCCTGCATTGGCGATAACCTTCAAGTCAATTCCTCCCGACCTTCCATTAACCGGAGGCATATCACCTGTATGGATAAAATCAAGCCGATCACCGGCAAAGGCTTCGATCATCGGCGGACCAGAAAGGAAGAGTCCGTAATTAACCTTGTAGCCGGCCTTAGCAAACTCTTCATCATAAAATTTCTTGGCCTTGCCGAGCAATATGATGGTACTGGCCGCCTGGTAGCCGATGCGTACCTCCTTGTTTTCGGCAGTGACTGCCCGGGCTGAAACAGTGCTTAACAGAAAGCTTAGGAAGGCAAGCGTTGTAACTATTCTTTTCATCTTGTTTTTCTCCTGCTGGTTTAATTGTTAAATCTCAAAAACAAAAGCTTTCTGCTGTTCACCAAAGAATTCCTGGAATATCTCGCGTCTGTAATTCATGAATTCAGTGCTTGAACGGTCGCGAGGGCGGGGGAGATTGATATGAAACACTTTGCGGATGGTACCCGGTCGGGCTGACATGACTATGACCCTGTCTCCGAGAAAAATTGCTTCGTCAATATCATGCGTGACAAGAATCATTGTTTTGCGTTCCGTCTCCCAGATGCGCAGAACTTCAAGCTGCATCTGAATTCGGGTCAGAGCATCCAGTGCGCCAAATGGTTCGTCAAGCAGAAGGACATTGGGGCGACCTACTAAAGCTCTGGCAATACTGACTCGCTGTTGCATCCCACCGCTTAACTGATAGGGGAGGGCATGTTCAAAACCCTGAAGGCCGACCAGTTCGATATGCTCTTTGACAATAGCCTTGTGTTCTTTTTTATGATTGGTTTTCGGAATCCCGAAAGAAATATTTTCTGCTACATTTTTCCACGGCAGCAGACGGGATTCCTGGAATACCATTCCTCGTTCTACCGAAGGAGTGCTGATGTTTATCTCTCCAAGCTCGATTTTTCCTGATGTGCAGCTCTCCAGACCCATCACGAGGCGCAACAAGGTGCTCTTGCCGCATCCGCTTGCTCCAACAATGGAGACAAACTCGCCTGGGTCGACTTCCAGGCTGACATCATCAAGTGCGAGCACCGATTCTGAATCAAGTTCAAAGCGCTTGCTCACATTCCGAATACGCAACGTCTCTTTACCGGAAGCAGTCATATTTTTATCCTTTTCCTGACAAGTTTACATTCCAGTGCAGCAGGCGCTTTTCAATGCACTGAAGCAGGATGTCAATCAATAATCCAGTAAAACCTATGCATGCCACACCGACAAGCATCACATCGGCTTGAGAAAGTTCGCGGGCATACGCTATGAGGTAGCCAAGTCCCTGAGATGCTGCAATGAGTTCTGCCCCGATGACGCTCATCCATGCGATGCCTATACCGACGCGCAATCCTGTGAAAATTGATGGCAAAGCAGATGGAAGAACAACGTGAATCAAGACTGATGCAGGGTTTTTGCCAAGGATTCTTGCAACCTCAAGATGTTTTCTGTCTGTGCTTCGAATTCCATGGATGACATTGAGCAGCACCGGCCAGAATGTTCCAATGGAAATCACGGTGACTTTTGATGCTTCATCGATTCCCATCCACAGTATCAAAACTGGAACCCATGCAATGATTGGAATGGGTCGCAGAATTCCGGTGACCAGGAGCAAAGATCTTTCTGCCCGGGGTGAAGCGGAAATCAGAAGTCCTGAGATCAACCCGAAAAAACTCCCCAATGCAAATCCCTGAAAGACGCGCCATAAACTTATTTTCAAATGGCCCCACAACTCTCCGGAGACAACCATGTTGTAAAGAGTCGCACTGATTACAGACGGTGCAGGTAGAATGGTCGCGCGAAGCACACCTTTGTAAGAAAGAAACTCCCAAAGAACGAGGAGCAGTAACGGAAGTACAAGAGGGAGCAGGAAGCGGTCAAATATTTTGATCGTTTTTGTTATCACAATGAATGTTCATAAAGGATTAAAATCTTCCGTTCCAATGTCACCGTACCTCATGGTGTAGTGATCTGATCAAAAACGCCTCCATCACTGAAGTGTATTTTCTGTGCACTGCGCCAGTTTCTAAACACTTCCTTCAGCGTAAAGAGCTTGATGACGGGGAAGTTTGCCGCATACTTTTTTAGCGCAGCAGGATTTCTTGGCCGATAAGAGTTTTTCGCGATGATATCCTGTGCTTCCGGCGTATAGAGGAAGTTCAGATAAGCTTCAGCCACCTTGCGGGTACCATGTTTATCAACGTTTTTATCGACGATTGCAACTGGCGGTTCAGCAAGAATGCTTATAGGCGGCAAAACAATTTCATACTGATCCGATCCGAACTCTTTAAGAATCAGGTGAGCTTCATTTTCCCATGCCAGAAGCACATCACCAATGCCTCGTTGCGTAAAGGTAAGGGTTGAACCCCTGGCTCCCGTGTCAAGTACCGGGACATTTTTATATAAAGCCTTGACAAATTTTTTAGCCTGCTCAGTAGAACCGGTCTGTTTTTGTTTATAGCCCCAGGCTGCAAGGTATACCCAGCGGGCGCCCCCTCCTGTTTTCGGGTTTGGTGTGATGGCGGCTACACCCGGTTTTACAACGTCATCCCAGCTCTTTATCTGTTTCGGGTTTCCCTTCCGAACAACAAAAACGATCGTAGAGGTATATGGTGTGCTGTTATTTGGCAATTTTTTCTGCCAGTTGGGATCAAGAAGCTTGCTGTCGGCGATGGCATCAATGTCATTGGCAAGAGCGAGTGTCACAACATCGCCTTCAAGTCCGTCAATAATGGCTCGAGCCTGTTTTCCCGAACCGCCGTGCGACTGATTGATCACTACTGTCTGACCGGTTTTCTGGAGCCAGTATTTTGCAAAAGCCGCATTTTCACTCTGATAAAGTTCCCTCGTTGGGTCATAAGATACATTCAGCAGAGTAACATTTCCTGTCGCCCCTGCAAGAGTGCCTGGCAGTCCTGAAGTGAGAATAAGCACACCGGAAAGCGTAATTTTTTTTATCCAATCATGAATCACAGTTTACTCCATCTCTTATTGTTTAATGTCTGATTGGGAATAAAGCTCAATCTTGTTGCTGTTTCCAAGCATATACCGTAAAAATACCATAAACAGGGTATATGGGAGCCGGAACCAAAAATCAATAATCGAATTACGGGATATAAAATGCCGTATTAGAGGTATTTCGAAATTCGCTTTTATTGAGGATTTTTATCTGTTAAGAAATAATTGCTTTTCGATCGACAGATACCAAAACAGAATAAGCTTATGGCACAAAGTAAAGTCAAATGGTTTAACGATAAAAAGGGTTACGGCTTTATCGTCAATCCCGATGGGGGGGATGACATTTTTGTTCATTTTTCAAACATTGATTCACATCATCGTTTCAAGCTCCTCAAGCAGGATGCTGACGTGGTTTTCGAGCTTGATAACAGAGGGAAAAGATTACAGGCAAAAAAAGTTCGAGAAATTTCATCAGCAAAATCACGTATTTTTTAAGTTATGACCGCATTCCCCAGCGATAAACAGTGTTGCGTTCAAGGGGACGAAAAACGATGTTCTCGAAAAGAATCCCTATCAGTATAACGGTAAAGAGACCTGCAAACACATCCGCTGTTTCCAGTTGGTTTTTCCGTTCATAAATGAACCATCCCAATCCGCCCGATCCTGAGCTGACGCCAAAAACCAGTTCAGCAGCGATAAGGGTTCTCCAGGCAAAAGCCCAGCTGACTTTAAGTCCTGTTACAATACTGGGAAATGCAGCAGGAATAAGGATCAGAAACACGTATCGCAGACCTCTGAGACCATAGTTTCTTCCTACCAGTCTTAAGGTTGGGCTGATGGAAGAAAACCCTGCGAGGGTGTTCAGGGCCATAGGCCAGAGAACCGCGTAAATTAGAACAAAGAGGATGCTGGGCGTTCCCAGTCCAAACCAGAGCAGTGCCAATGGCAGCAGAGCAATCGCAGGCAGTACGTTAAACATGGAAGTCAGCGTATCCAGCAGGTCAGCGCCCAGGCGGGAACCGATAGCAAAAACGGAAAGAACTGCTGCTGCAGTGACCCCGCCAATGTACCCCATTGACAGAACTTTCAGGGTCACTGCGCTTCGTGAAATGAGTTCTCCGCTTTTTAATGCATCAAGAAACGCCTGAACGGTAACGGTGAAACTTGGAAGTACCAAAGTATTGCCAAGCTTGATTGCATAGAGTTGCCAGATGAGAGCCATAACGGCAAGAAGGAATAGCTTGCGCACGGCACTGATTTCCCATATTCTCCGCCACAACGGCAGCGGTCTTGCCGCTTCGATGGCCGTGGCTGGATCGTGGTTATCAATCTGGAATTCCCGAATCAGGTCACTCTCTATCAGTAATTCTTCAACGTCCATCGGCTTATCACTCTTTTTATATGCTGTAATCTGCAATATCTCTGAACAGGGTGTTATGAATTCTCTCTGAAATCTCACGAAAACGAGTATCCCCCTCACTGCCGAAAGTGTTCGGATCGACAGTAACTTCCGCCCTGATCTGACCCGGATGGGGAGAAACAAGCAGAATTCTGTTGCCGAGCAAAAGGGCCTCTGAAATCGAGTGGGTGACAAACAACATTGTAAAGCCTATATCCCGCCATAATTCCAGAAGCTCATCCTGCATTTTTTGACGGGTCAAAGCATCCAGGGCGGCAAATGGCTCATCCATCAGGATGATTTCCGGTCTCATAGCCAGGCAGCGGGCAATAGCCACACGCTGCTTCATCCCCCCGGAAAGAGTGTGGGGATAAGCATGAAGAAATCCGTTCAAGCCAACCTTATGAAGGTAGTGCGTAGCCGCAAGTTCTGCATCTTTTCTCTTCATATTTCCACTTGCTGTAAGTGCAAAAACAACATTACCAAGAACCGTTTTCCATGGCAGGAGCTGATCAAATTCCTGAAAAACCATAACCCTGTCTGCACCGGCACTTCGGATTTGTTTTCCATTCAACAGGATGCGACCTGCAGATGGTTTCATGTGACCGGCAACAGCCTTCAGCAGTGAAGACTTTCCGCATCCTGACGGACCAAGAAGCACAAGGCGGTCGCCGGCAAAGAGGTTAAAGCTCGCATGGAAAATGGCGGTGACAAAATGTGCCTGAGTCCGGTATTCCAGTGTCACATCCTCTACTGAAAGGATCACCTTTTTCTGTTCGGCAGTACTGTCAATCGAAGCGATTGACATCAACTCCCCTGTTTTTGATAAATGTTATCAAAGAAAAGTTCTTTCCAGCTTTTAGGTTTGACTTCAATAGTTTTGGTTTTATACATAAAATCTGAAAACGTTGTGATTTTCTGAGGGGTTGTTGAATAACCAACCTCTGGAGAGTTGAGTTCAGCAAGGATATCTTCAAGCTTCTCTTTGGAATTTGTCGATTTGAGATAGAGCTCAGCAGCCGCTTTTCTGTTCTTCTTGATAAAGAGATCAGCCTCCTCCAGTGCACTCAGCACAACGGCAACGGTACGGGGATTTTTCTGACGGAATGTATTTGATGAAGCAATAAGGATCTGTGTATGCTGGCCGCCAACAAGATCGTATGAGCTGAAAAGCTTTCGCACCCGTGGATTATTCAGCTCTCTGAAACTGTAAGGCGGGGTTGTGAGGTGGGCAGTAACCTCTGAACCTTCTGACAGAAGAGCTGTCATTGCATCAGGGTGTTTCATTGAAACGGTGAGGGGATCAAGCTTGGCAAAATTGTTATCTCCAAAGGCCTTGGCCGCCGCCATCTGCAGTGCAATTGCCTGAATGGAGACCTTGACGGCAGGAAGGGCGATCCGATCTTTCTGTGTAAAATCCTTGACCGACTTTACTTCGGGATTAACCGTATTAAGGTACATTGGCGAGCTGCTTATGGCAGCCACCCCCTTATATTGACCTGAAGACTTGGCCCATAAAATAATAAGCGGTGCCACGCCGCTTGCTGAAAAATCAACTGCATTGGAAATAAGCGCATCGTTAGTTGCTGAACCACCACCAAATATCTGCCAGGTAACCTTCACATCTCCAAGTCCTGCTTTATGGGCATGCTTTTCAATCAATTTCTGCTCTTCTATGATGATCAGCGGGAGATAGGTTAGCCCATACTGCTTTGCAATACGCACTTCCGAAACCTCAGCAACCGATCGTTCAGGTGTGCAGATCCCTATGAGCAACATTGGCAGCACTATCGCCAGCAGCAGGTAACTCTGTGTAACTTTTTTCATGGTCTATTTTTTATGGTTATGATTTATTCTCAATTCACCAACCGGTCAAGATGAACAGAGAAAGGATACTGAGACTCTTCCTCAATTTTTCGCTCTCTATAGGTTTCGTTGATGATCTCCACAGGTTTGATGAGCCATACGGTTGAAAGATCACTATCGCCAAGAGCTTGTTGGACTTTATTATAGTATTCGCTGAACACTGGGCCGCTGATGATGGCTTTAACCGGAACGCCTTTGACCAAAAAACTCCTCCCGTCTTTACCGGTAAGGTTAATGGCTGCTTTCTTGTCATACCAGAGATCTCTCAACAGATTTTTATTGGTGATAGACGTTTCCAGCAGCTCAAGATGAACGAAGAATCCGTCATGGTTAAGATGGAGAAACGGACTGGTGACAGCATAGGGTGAGCCATCCTCAGTGGTCGTTGCCACTATCTTGGTAGTCCCGGTGTCGTCCAGAAGCTCTCTGATGATTGGTTGAAATGTCAGTGGCATTTTTTTGATCCTGTTTAAAACGGTAAAAGTCTTGATAAATCGGTGTCAGGATGGTTCCCGCAATGGCGGTAGTCATCAAACATTATGGGAAGTTTATAGGTCACTCGTAACTCATGCAGTCCCTTTGCAAGTCTGATATAGTAGTCAAGCGATGCGTTTTTCTGATTGCCAATGACCGTATCGGGTCTTGGTGACCAGACGATGTAAACCGTGCTGACCCCCTGACTTGCTAAATCCTCAGCTTCCTCTAACGTCCTTTTGAGAGCTTCATCTTCAGTTTTGAAGCCATGGGGGCTTGTCAACTCAATCCCGGCAACAAGTCCGGTATTGACAAAACACCGTCCAAAAATATCTACAGCTTTAACCAGTCGTCGCTTCCACTCTTTGTACCCGATCCATTCAGCCTTTCCCGGGCAGTGGATATTAAAAAGATCTTCGTTCAGGACTTCAATATCAGCGGTGTAACTCATTAGCCCAGTCTGACGATAAAGACGCTCCAACTGGGCTTCTGAATAGGCTGTACCAATAATTTGGCTGGGGAATTTCTTTGTACGGAACAACTTGCCAAGCTCCTGGAAGACTTCGATATAGATGTCGATTTCCTCATCAAACGGCTCAGTTCCATTGATGACGGAGCCCGAGGTTAAAAAAATCGCTGAGTATCGACCTGGTTCCTTCAATGCCTCAGCCACAATTTCAGCAATTTCTTCAGCTTTTGGTCTTGCCTGTATCTGGAGATCTTTTTTCCCTTTTTTGATCTGCGCTACAATATCGCAGAACGTACATCCATTGCCGTTTTTCCAGAACGTGCAATAGCGATGAGGATTGATAACAAGGCGTTGCGGTCTGGCACTGATAATTTTCTGCATCAATATACCGGAGCGTGTAAGCTTACCGTAAAAGGCTGGAGCAGGCCAGTAATCCACCTCTTCAATGGGCTCTCCTCCATCATACAGGAAAGGTTGTCCGTCAAGCAAGTCCACTACGTAAGGATTGTCCTCTATCGCAGTTGGCGTCGTAATGATTGATGTACCGTCTCGAAGAAGAAGCGACTCAGGACGGGGAGCTATTTTCCCGTCTCGCGTCCCGAAAATATGGGTTCCTGTAATCGAATGTTTCTTTTCATCCAGCACCGATACTGCTGCGTCGGTATAAAAAACACCACGGCGCTGGACATCAGTTTTCAGGATGATCAACCGGGGAACCTCAGGATATTTCGCAACGATATCGTTCAAATGCTCTGCATCTTCTCCCTTTGTCAATACTCCCCCTTTATTCCGTTTTATAAAAATGGCAACTCCAATTATGTCTGAGCGGCATCAACATTTTAAAAGCAAAAAAAGCTGGTTATCATGTTGTGATAATCAGCTCTTATACGAACAAGTCTATTAGTGAAATGGTTGTTACATATGAAAAAGCGACTATTCTCACTCAACAATAACCTGGAGATGACAACAATAAATGTCACTGCAGAAAGTATGAAGAATAGTTTCTATAATCATGTTGAGGTTTCTTGATGAGTAATGATTGTTAATAACGATCATTATCTTCAGATGGACAAGCATATACCATAAATATACCATAAATACGGTATGCTTATTAAAGGGGGGTAAATATATTATTTCCTGCATTCATTCTGGTTCATGCTTTGCAGAGGAACAACGTCAACGCTTTTCAGCATACTTTTAGCGCTTCCGGACCTTCATCATATTTCCCGTGATAGTTGTCGACAATCTCTTTTGGAGCCTGCAATGGCCAGTGTGGTGCTGAAAAAGGGAGATAGGCGAAAAATGGGCGCTGATGATCACTTGCATCTTCTGTTCCAAGAAACTCAATTAACCGGTCGGTGAAATAGTCAGAAGAGTAAAACTCTTTTGGCAAGTCATCGATGTACCGGTCATCTTCAACATAACGTTTCCGGAGTTAAACCTAAATGCCATTTCCCGGACATTACCGTGAAATATCCGCTCTCTTGCAATAATTCTGCAATCGTTACGACACGATTATTTAAATGTATTGTCAGAGTCTCTGATTGAGAAGAATTACTTGGTACTTTCTTACGAATATAGCAAGAGAACTAATTGCTGGAGTCTGAGACTATCTTAATAAAAAATAATATATTAAGACATGAAAGCGAATACCGTTAATATACCTTTAATAGTGGCTATTATATCAATCATGAAATTGTTATCTACCTTCAATATGGTATATCGAACGCAATGTCTATGGTATTTATAATAATTACATGTAACGTATCGCTTCCAATTAATATGAGTTTTAAGTCAAATGAATTGTAAAATGAAAAACATCTTTTTCTTTTTTGGAATGCTGTTTTAATGGTCATAATGCTTTCAGCTCTGGTTTATGCCAACAATTATTATGTAAGTGGATATATTGTTGGTCAATGTCCAATGATCTCAACGTCAAGGTGAGTAGACCGGGGGGATTTCACCCCCAGCCCCTCGCAGAACTGTACGTGAACGTCGCCATTCATACAGCTCCCATCATCCAGCCTTTGGTGCATATCCAAGTTGCCAGTGCACAAAAGCCTCTG
>Ga0209697_10003975_pt1 | contig 19642 bp, 15 predicted proteins | sample AliMusrvi5mmetaG_FD_184115 | JGI IMG/M metagenome (GOLD analysis project Ga0209697, IMG submission 184115) | Freshwater lake bacterial and archeal communities from Alinen Mustajarvi, Finland, to study Microbial Dark Matter (Phase II) - Alinen... | ecosystem: Environmental > Aquatic > Freshwater...
AGGGATTTCACTGTCCAAAGTAGCGATGCGGACGATTGAAGCCAGACTGGAACGTAACCCAATCCTACCCAAATGGGACATCTTGATTCGACCCATCTAATGGGTAAATTAATTTCCGGAAATCACCTAATTTGATTACAAACTCGTTTAGTCATTAGCGTTTAATGATCTGAATTAATGCCGTTGCAAGATCAGTGTATTTAAAACTAAAACCTTGAGCTTGTAAACGCTCTGGCAAAGCCCGCTGACTACCCAATACCAGGCCAGACATTTCACCCAGTAATAGTATTAATAGACTGGCCGGGACAGGCAATAATGCAGGCCGATTTAGTGTTTTTGCCAGAACCTTAGTAAACTCGGCATTAATGACTGGATTGGGTGCGGTCGCATTATAAGCACCGGACATTGAGTGATCGGTAATCATCCTTTCAGCAATTGAAAGCCAATCGTGCAGATGTATCCAGGACATCCATTGTGCCCCATTGCCTAAGCGCCCACCCAGACCCAACTGGAAAGGCAATAACATTCGCTTTAATAACCCGCCCTCACCCAGTACCAGACCGGTTCGTATTAAACAGACCCTAACACCCAGTTGTTCGGCTTTATTTGCTGCCTGCTCCCAGTCTGCACAAAGTTGTTGCGGAAAATCGGCTTTAACCGCTGATGACTCAGTTATGACAGTATCGCCTTGATCCCCATAGTAGCCAATAGCAGAACCACTTATTAACAGCGCTGGTTTAACCGTCATTCGTGCTATATAAGCCACTAATTGTTCAGTCAGATTAATCCGACTGTCGCGTATCAGTTGTTTACGCACGTCTGTCCAGCGGGCATCAAAAATAGGCTCACCTGCCAGATTAATAATAACCTGAAAATGATCATCCGATGTTAACTCACTTAAAGAACCCAATACATGAACACTCTCTAAGCCCAACTTTCCAACTGTTTCAGGATGACGCGCTAAAAGAGTCACCTTATAATTTTGAGCCACTAAGCGTTTTGATAATGCACTACCAATAAATCCAGTACCACCCGTAAGTAATATCTTAGTCATGACAGTCTCACTTGTTTCATTAAAATTCATTGTACATGTTTTGTTCAACTATTGTTTGACAAAGTAACATTTGAGGGGTAAGTTAGCAACTAAGTTATTACTCAATGTCCTCCTCTATAAGCCCTCCCTGATTGTTTAAGGGGGGGCTTTTTTTATAACATCTATTTAGCGTAGTTAATTGATATGAGATTTATAAAAGTAGAAAACTTAAAATACTTGCTGGAAGTCAACTTCTACGCCTCGGTTATTTTACTCTTGGCAGGCAGCTTTCTATCAGTTTCTGATAATCATTCACTGTTTGAGTTTAAGGAAGATCTTTATGGCGCCTTGAATAACAATTTACGGATGATTATGGTCTACTTAGGTATGACTGAGCTGGTTATTTTAATATACTGCTTTATTAAAAAAAACTTTCGGTCTATGATCCTAGTAGGATTCTTTTTAATTCTTATGGTTGGCTCTACGGAGTTTTATGGTGAAATCAATACCATTGAAATCGATAGCAATTTCCCAATTTTCTTTTTCTATACGGGTATATCACACGTCTTATTTGGAGTGATTGAAGATATAGTAAAAAACAGTCCGCTAAAAAATACTCAGCAACTCAAAAAATAATCAAATAAAGTCTTTTAATACAGCTGCCTTGAGAATACAATTTCAGCACCAACAAGATCTTTGACGAAAATACCGCTTAACCTCATGAAGAAATCTGCAATTTTTATCTACTTAATGAGCTGTTTTTTTTCAGCTTGCACTGGAATACCAAACGACTTAACAGCGGTTAACGACTTCGAAGTTAACAGATATATAGGTACATGGTATGAAGTTGCCAGACTTGATCACCACTTTGAACGCGGCTTAAATAACATCTCTGCTACTTACTCTTTAAGAGACGATGGCGGGGTAACTGTCATTAACAAGGGTTGGAATCAAGAAAAAAGTAAATGGGAACAAGCAGAAGGAAAAGCCTATTTTGCTGGACAACCTAACGAAGGAAGACTTAACGTATCATTTTTTGGCCCTTTCTATGGCGCTTATAACATCATTGACCTAGACAAAAAAGACTACTCTTATTCCATGGTCACTGGATCCGATAAATCCTATTTCTGGATATTATCACGCACCAAGCAATTGCCTAAAAGCATTCAGGATAGGTTAATTGCAAAAGCAAAAGACCTGGGCTTTACGACCGATAAACTTATCTTTGTCACGCAAGATTAGTAGGTAGCTGTTTGATCGCTCATATTACAAAAGTTAACCCGAAACGATGACATTAAACTGTTTCATTAAACTTGCAATATCCTTTCTATCAAGCACTTGAACAGGTAAACATAAATCAGAGTCGTTTAAACCTCTATCCTGTAAAGATTCTCGCTCAGTATAAATATCTTCAACATCATATAGCTCTAACGCTTTAAAAATAGCCACCGTATCTTTTATACCGGTCTTTTCTGGATGCTGCCCATGTTTTAAATGAAACACCCCGTCATCCAGTAATAACACACCTACTTTCTGATCAAAGGCTGTAGTCGTTAAAATAATATCCAATGTTTCTTGCAGATAAATCCCACTGTGAGCGGGTTTACGTAGAACAAACAAATAATGCTTCATAGTCACTTAACCAAAAGTAATTAATCGATCAGCAATTAGGGTCGCCTCAACCCACTGCCCCAACCCAGAAATTCTAAAGCCCTCCGCCAGATCATCCTCTTGCTTCCCTTGTCTTTGGGCTTCATCTAAACACAATAAACCACGCTTTTGAGCAGCAGAAATACACACCACTAAATCAATCTGATGACGATTAGCCAAAGCAGTCCATCGCTGAGTCAATTGAAGTTCGTCATCGGGTGGCGTTGCATGTTTAAATGCGTGTAAAATCCCATCATGATAAAAAAACACCCTAATAATTTCATGCCCTAAAGCCAAAGCGGCATTAATAAACTGATAAGCTGTTTGTCCAGCGTTAGAGTGATAAGGACTCGCATTAATTTGAATGGCAAATTTCATTTTTAACTGTATTTCTTAAGTTATAATTAATTGAGATGTTTTATAATGTTAGGAAGATATTCTATTACGATTGAATAGCTCTCTGCTGATTTAGTTACTCTATTATTGTAACCTTGAGACACCATGTTTAAACCCTCTACAATTACCCTGGCTCTAAGCCTTATTCTATTCTCAACATCTCAGCAAGCTGAAGATCAGCGTGTCATTGTCACCAATAAAGGCTTACCACCCGCTCAGCAGACAATACCTCCCGACGCAGGTGCTGAAAATGACAACGACTCAAGCAGCTCGACACAACAACCCCGTGCCATTAAAAAAATTGAATTGCCTGATATGGGTGATTCTTCTGGCACCCTGATGTCGCCTGCTGAAGAAAAAGAATTTGGTGAAGAGTTTTTTAGAAGCTTGCATGCCCAGATTACTATTAATCAGGATGCAGAGATTCAAGAGTATATTCAATCAATTGGTCAAAAACTAGCGGCTAATAGTGACGCCCCCAGTCATCCCTTTCATTTCTTTGTGGTTATGGAAAATGACATCAACGCTTTTGCGGGTCCCGGTGGTTATATTGGGGTTAACTCCGGCCTGATCACCATGACCGAAGCTGAAAGTGAATTAGCTTCAGTTATCGCGCACGAAATTTCACATGTTACTCAACGGCATTTATTTCGTGCCGCTGAAGCCGCTGGGCGCTTGACTATTCCGAGTGCAGCCGGCATGTTAGCCGCTATTTTAATAGGCTCTCAATCACCTCAAATGGGTCAGGCGGCTATCATGGCGATTATGGCTGGTAGCGTACAATTTCAAATTAACTTTACCCGCGAAAATGAAGAAGAAGCTGACCGTTTAGGTATGCAAACGTTAGCCGCTTCCCACTATGATCCTCGGAGCATGCCGACCTTCTTTGAACGCTTACAACAAGCAACCCGTTTTTATGGGCAAGGTATCCCCGAATTTTTAAGAACGCATCCAGTCACAGAGTCGCGTATTTCTGACACCCGTGGACGTGCGGAAACCTATCCGTATAAGCAGTATCCAGACTCACTGGGTTATCTGCTGACCAAAGCAAAAATCCGGGTCTTGTCAGACGCTAATACAGGAGCCGCCGTTGAATATTTTCAGACTCGACTCAATCAAGGAACCCCGGAACAACGTGCTGTTGCTCGTTACGGTATGGGATTACTCGCTTTAAAAGCTGAAAAATTTAAAGAAGCTGAAACTATTTTCCAAGCATTGGCGCACGACTACCCAGAACAACCACAATATGAAACCGCCTTCGCTCGCACTGCTTTCGATTCTCATAATTATACAGTCGCAGCTAATCGTTATCAAAAGCTGGTCGAACAATTTCCTGATAATGATGCTATTAAGCTTGAATATATAACCGCTTTACTAAAAACTGACAAACCGGATCTGGCTCGAAACAAATTGTTATCGTTAAATCCCCAAACGCACCGACTACCGACTTATTGGGAGTTATTAGCTCAATCCTACAGTGATTTGCATCAACCCGCTGAATCACATCGCTTCCTTGCCGAGTATTATTATGCCATGGGGCAAACACAGGATGCCATTTTGCAAATAAGATTAGCACAAGCATCTAAAGGGCTTAACTTTCAATTGTCTTCAATTTTAAACGAGCGCCTAAACTTTTTCTATAATCAAGAACAAGAGGCTAAGCGCAATCGCTAATTTCATTAAATCCTGTAACACGCATTCCATGCCTATAACTTTTTATAGTTGTTACAAAAAAGCTAACTTCTCAAGATGCTATCAAGCCGCAATTACCGAAAATCAGTAGCGAAGAACGCACACCGTTAGTCGATGTGCTATTGGAATTGCTTGCGTGGCAACAAATACGGGTAGACAAGCTAAAACAGGAAATACTTAAGCTCAAATAGGTTAAGGCTGAGTTTTCCCCAAAAATGAAGGGTGCCCGGTTAACGGCCTTTACGCTCTTTTGACAATCGTTTAGCCCGCAGCTTCTTAAACCAGATATAAACACCAGTAATCGAAAGCATCGCAATTACAAGACCGACTCCGCTTAAAAATATCTTGTAAGGCAATCCCCAAATCATTGCCGTATGCAGCGCAAAAATCCAACTATTCAAGGTGCTTCCTGCATTTTGCCCAGTTGGTAAATTCAGCCCCAAGTATTGCCCCGTTGCGCCATCCAAAACCAGCCAGGTGCTACCAACTTCCTCTATCAAATCACGATTTGTATGTACTATATAAAAAAACACGCCATAGTCAGGCGTGTATTGAAGCATATCTTCTCTCACAACATTAAAACCTTTCAGTGTTGCTTGGCTGGCCATGTTTTCTCTGCCAATCCGTTGAGCTTCCTGCCAGCTTAAAGCAGGATAAGGTATTGGTTTATCCAGTTTTGGAGCTAAGACCATAGGGTCAGGCATATTAAACACTATCTTCATCACTGGAATATAAACTTGTTCGTTAAGATTAAAACCCACACTAGACCATGCCAAAATCAATAACATTAACCAAACCCATAACCCACCGGCACGGTGTAAATCAAAGTTTATTCGTAAAGCAGAGCCACGCCATTTTACCAACCAGGAAGATTTCCAGCGTGACAACCAGGATCGTTGTTTAAACTCAGTCACTGTCTGATAACGATAGACGCTTATCGGAAAAGTCAAATACGCACTCACGAAGCAATCTATTGTCCATATTAAAGCAGCAATACCAAAAAGCCAGACACCTATTGAATCAGGCAATGCCAGTTTATAATGTAAACTAATAATGAGTGAAATGAAGTTCTTTCTAGTGATTGGCCATAGATCATCACCTAACTTATCTTTTGAAATTTCTATGCCGGTATAGGGATTAAGTGAAATTCGATCAAATGTTAATTCAAAAGGCTGTTGGGTGACAAGATCAATCCGTGGCGTAAACAATGCGGTATAAGCTTCGTCGACTTTACGGTTAAAAGACATCATCAAAATTTGCCCTTGAGGCTGCAAACTTTCTGCTCGTTCCTTTAAAGCAAACTCGTCTAAGCGGTGAGTAGCAAATGGCTCAACTTTTTCTGGTGGATTTAACAAATTATTAATCTCTGGACTAAAAGCCAAAATACTCCCGGTGAGTCCTGCAACCAGTAAAAAAAAGGCCATATATAGCCCAGCATAACGATGAACTAAAACCCAAAAGTGACGTTTCATCTTTCAATTCTCCTCGTTAATTTCAAAAAGACTTACCCAGTATTGAATAACAAACAGGGGTTAATAGTAAACTTGCAGCCATTCCCATTAATAAACCCGCTGATAGTGACAAAGTCATCGGTATAAGGAACTGGGCTTGAGGACTTGTCTCCAATAAGGCCGGTAAAAATCCGGCAAAATTAGTTAAGAATGCTAGAAAAATGGGCCGAAAACGTGCGGTGCAAGCATCACAAATCAAGTCGCTGATAGGCTTATTTTCATGCTCATGTTCTTTCAGATAATCGAGTAACACCAGACTATCATTCACCACTACCCCACTGGCCGCTATCATACCGACTAAAGACTCCATTGATAACGGTAAGCCCGCAAGTCCATGTGCGATTACAGCACCGCTCCAGGCAACAGGTGCCGCTAAAAGAAAAATAAGTGGTTTTAGATACGAACGAAATGGGACCGCAATTAATACATAAATCACTAACAGAGCAATTAAGGTGTTTTTCTTTAATGCACCGGCCATCTCTAGCTGATCTTGACGTTCTTGGCCAACATTAATAGTTAATCCCGTAAAACGTTGGCGTATATTCAACAACTCAGTCTTTTCTAACTGCTCATAAAGTGCATTAAGATCTAATTTTTGTGAATCAACTCTTGCCTGTACTTTAAAAACTCGTCGCCTGTCTTGCCTGAGCAGCTTATCAATCCCCGGACTTAATACTACATTTGCCAAAAGATCTAAAGTAACTTGGCGACCATTTGCCAGTTTTATAGGCATTGCTGCCAAGTCATCCAACGATTGTCGTTCTTCACGCGGTAAACGGATCATCAGTTTAACTTCGTGACGACCTCTCTGTAAGCGCTCTACTTCATCTCCAAAATATCCATACCTAACTTGCTCAGATAGTTCTTCAAGGCGAATACCTAAACGTTCTGCTTCGGGTTTTAAGGTAAGTCTTACCTCAGGTTGACCGGTCTCACTTGAATCAATAATATCGTAGATACCCGGATAAGTAGCCAACGTTTGTTTAAGTAATTCTGCTGCTTTTGGTAGCAATCCTGCATCTTCAGCAGTTAAGTCAAACTCAATATCATAGGGTACATCGCCTTCCTTATATAAAAAGTCGATCTTGGCCCGTCCTAAATCACCCATGCGTTTACGCCACTCATTGATAAAGTCTTCAACCACAATACGTTTCCTACCGACTGCAGAAAACTCGGTCCAAAAACCTGCGCCATGCTCAAAAATAATGGTCTCCAGACCTAGAACGACACTCGTTGACTTATTTGATGGTTGTTGCTTGTTGGTATCATCATACTCATCACGGAGGGAGAAAAATGCCTGTTCTACTTGCTGCGCACGAAGTCGAGTCTCGCTAAAAGGCATATCTTGTGGCATTTTTAAGTTTACCCAGAAACTGTCTTTAACCACATCTGCTTGCACTGCAACTCGAATCCGACCACTCTGGACCCAAGCAGCACATAACAGGATTAACATCATAAAAACAGAAAGGGTCAGATAACGCCAATCCAGTAACTTTTGTAAAAAGGGTTGATAATACTGTACAACGCTTCTTTCCAGATAATGATTGAGCTTGGTACGTAATTCATTTATCTTTAAAAAACCCGCCTCGCTTTCCGGTGCAGATAAATGCGAAGGCAGTATCAATAATGCTTCAATCAAAGAAAAGATCAATGTTAAAATCATTACCAGACAAATAGGCTTCATCATTTGCCCAGCCCATCCCGGTAAAAACAGTCCAGGCAAAAAAGCAACCAGAGCCACTAAAACCGATAAAATAACCGGCAAAGCAACAGCCTGAACACCTGGAATGGCAGCCGCCAAACTTGATTTAGCATCTTTTTCGAGACATGCTTGCTGATGAGCATAAATGCTATCACCAATGATAATTGCATCATCGACTAATATGCCCATCGCCAGCAAAAAGCCGAACAGAGATAGCATATTGAGAGAAACATCTAGTACAGGCATTAACCATAAGGCCCCCAGAACAGAAGTAAATATACCAACACCGGCCCACAGTGCGACACGTAAGCGTAAAAACAAGGTTAAGACCAGACACACTAAAACAAACCCACTCAAACCATCTTCAACCAGACTGGTAATGCGTTCTTCATAGGCTTGGGAATCATCCCACCACGTTGTTATAGAAAGTCCTTGCGGGAGCTTTAACTTCTGGCTTTCAACGTAGACTTTCACTTGACGTGCAACGTCTACCGCACTATTTTTTGTATGAATTTCCCAACCTTGAGCGGGCTGACCATCATAACGCCACTCAGCAAAACGCTCCTCCAAACCATCTTTAATGACAGCTATATCACCCAGGTGTAATACTATGCCATCCGCTGAGGTCCTCAACACCAATTGCCCCAGACTCAACACATCCTGCGCTTTCCCTTTAACCCTTAACTGTAAGTCACCTGCTGTGGTTTTAACCAGACCATTCGACTGATCCAAAGAAGCTCGACGAATAGCTTCAGTAATCTCATGTATCGACAAATGATACTGCTGTAAGTGTGCTGCTGAGACTTCAATAGAAACTTCATATAAAGCTTCAAAATAATTACGAACAAGACGTACACCCGAAATACGCTCTAGATCACTTCGAATTTTATCGCCGTATTGTTGTAACTTGAGTGGATCTGTAAAGCCATGTAACGAAACCCAAATAACACCGTCATCATCTTCTCTCTGAGCCACTTGCACTGTTATTTTTTCAAGATTTTTGGGTAATCGGGGTATTCCTTGAATACGACCCTGTATCGTAGCTAACACCTGTTCAACATTATACTCAGGCAAAACAGAGACTTTAACTGTACACGTGCCTTGCTGAATTTCTGTATAAAGCCGCTTAACTCCAATAATGTCGTTAATTGCTTCTTCAATGTGAATACAAACTGACTCTTCAACTTCGAGTGGACCTGCACCTGGATACAAAGCAATGACCTCAATCTGATGAGGATTAAAACGGGGGAACACCTCCTTGTCCATCGATTGATAACCGAATAAGCCCCCTACTAAAATTAGCATCATCAATACATTCGCAGCTACCGGATTACTGGCAAACCAGGCAAGTAATCCAATTGATTTTGCTTCTTGAAATTGACTCATTGGGGCTTTTTAGGATTTAGATTATTTTCGATGCTGACAGCCATTCCTTCCACAGGCACATCAATACCCGAAATTACCAATTGATCACCCACACTCAAACCAGATTTAATTAATATACGTTCTGGTTCTTCACGTAGTACGTCAACTCGACGAATATGCAATTTATTTTCTGGATCAATCAACAATACTTCATGCAGCGCGTTAACCGCGTTTTTTGGTAAGGCAACTACGTCTTGAATGGCCTTACCTTCAATCTCTGCCTTGACAAATAAATTGGATAATAGCGGAAACCGACTACCTTTTTGATTATAAGGATTCTGTACTTCAGCAACCACGTAGAGTTGGCCAGTACTTTCGTCTAACGAACCTTCTGTACGGACAATACGACCTTCCCAGGATTGAACATTTCCAGCAAGATTTGCAGAAAGCCTAACAATAGGCCAATGTGTCTGGGCACTGTCTTGCTCCCGTAACGTCCCCAAGCTCACATCTAAAAAGCCGAGTTGATTATTGGTTAAGGGTAAACGGACTTCAGCAACATCGGTAGAATATAATCTGGCAAGCTTATCACCGGGTTTAATATATTCACCCAAACCAATCATTTTTCTCTGTAGACGCCCAGCAAAGGGTGCTCTCAATTCACAGCGACTACGTTTAATCCGGGCTAATAATAAACTGGCCTCAGCCGCTTTCAGTTTAGCTTGAGCTTCAGCTAATTGAGGCACCCGCCTTGCCAACTCAGTTGGAGTGCCTTCTCCCAATGCCTGCCATTCAGTTTTAGCCTGGTCCGCCTGCGCTTGTTCCATCATCAAAAACCGTTTGGCTTCCGCAATTTGCGCCTGTGCTACGACAATCCCCACATCATAATCACGAGCATCAATCGCAACCAATAAATCTCCTTGCTCAAAAAATCCTCCCGTAACAAAATCAGGATGAAGTTTTATAATCTTACCTGATACTTCAGGAATCAAATCAATTTCATTCCGTGAGGTTACAACCCCTTGTGACGAAACATTGAGTTTAATGCTTTGTGGCGCTACCTGAATAACAGTAACCTTCGGCACGTCTATTTTTTGTGTTTGAATAGTTAATTGTGGCTTATTAACCATAAAATACCAGGCCAGGCTTATGCCCAACAATAACACCCCAAGGGGTAAAACAAGCTTTAGGTGTGACTTCAATATCATTAAATACCACCACCCAACGCTAAATAGAGTTCAATCCGATTCGTTAATAATTGCCGTTGTAACGCTAAATGCGCACTTTGCGCATTGAGTGTGCTGCGGTAACTGTCTAATAAAGTTAAAATTTCAATTAAACCTTGTTGATAAGAACTGACTGCTAATTTTCTACTCGCTTCAGTTTGCTCAACCGCTTCCAACAAGGCATTCTCCTGGGCCCGAAGCCATTGTTCTGCTGCCAGCTTTTGTTCAACTTCCCGAAAGGCATTAAGCGCAGTACTTTTATAATTGTTTAGTGCTTCCTGTGTCTGCGCTTCGTTTAAGCGAATTTCACTGCTCAATCGCCCACCGGTAAAAAGGGGTTGTACCAAACCAGTAGCCAAGTTCCAGGCAACGGCTCTCGGATCAATCAAATCGGCTAATGCAGTACTACTAGTTCCGCCAACACCTGTTAAAGAGAATCTGGGTAAAAGTGCTTTTTTAGCACTTTCAACCCGTGAATCCATTGCCCGTAATTTTAAAAATGCAGCAATCAGATCGGGACGTCTTTCTAGTAATTGTGAGGGTAAGCCCGCAGATAAAGCTTTCGGTAGCTTAGGTAAATTAGCTACCGACTTGATAGATATTTCGCTAACTCCAGCTGGATAACGCCCAAGCAACACGTCCAGTTGTCGACTTAATAATTGAACCTGATTACGAGACAGAGCGAGCTGAGCTTCCGCGTTCGCCAAATCAGTCAAAGCCAGCCGTAAATCAAGACCTCTGGTTAAACCTCGGCTAAATCGACCTCGCACTAAATCAACAATCTTTCGTCGGTCTTTAATCGATTGTTCTGCAACCTGAGTCTGTAGATTTGCCTCAATCAACTCATAATACATTTGTGCTATACGTGCAGCCAAAGAAAGTTTAGCGGCATAGAGATCCGCATTTACAGCGTCAGCATCTTTTTCTGCTGCCGTTTTTAAAGCCTTAATTCTTCCCCAAAGATCAATCTCCCAACTTAAAGAAAACAAGGCATTAAAAGCACCATAACTACTTCCCAAAAAAGTGTTATTGGTATTGCTAATTCCAGACGTTTCAGTCAAATAACCACTTGAAACACCTAATTGCGGCCAACGCTCCGCTCCAGCAATAATGGCACGCTCTCTTGCTTCTTCAACGCGAGCCGCTGCAACTTTAAGATCCAGATTATTATTAAGTGCTTCATTTACCAACTTAGTTAGCACTGGATCGTAAAAAGTCGTTAACCAGTCATTGTTAATCTGATCACCTGAGTTTATACCCACCCAATGAGAGGGTATCGAAGCAGCAATTTCTGAAACAGACCTGTCGGGATAACTTGAACAAGCACCTATCAAAAAAAACACTGTTAAACATAATACGTGCTGTATAACTAACATGTCCGTATGTTAATAAGCAATAAGTTGTTAGCTATTTAGGGTAAAAATGATAGGTACAATAACTGTACAAGGCACGGACTCACCCCCTCGTTTTGCAGGACTAAATTGCCACTTTTCAACAGCTGTAATAGCTGAATCATCCAGTTCTTCGTAGCCACTACTTTGATGCAACCTCACAGACTGACTTAATCCTTCCGCTGATACCTCGACTTTTAACAGTACCTTTCCTTCCCACCCTCGTCTTCTGGCAATAGCCGGATATACTGGCTTTGGATTTGAACCATAATTCGCTTCAAAACTTGCCTCACTATAAGGCTCTGCATTACCTTTTGTACCACTGGCTGATTTAGTAGGACTCGATTGAGTAGACGCATCATTTTTTGCATTTGATGCATCAGCAAAGCTTTCAATATTTGCAGGTTTGGGAATAAACAAATCACCTATCTGGGGCTTTGGAGGCTTTACCTGCTTATGAACTTCCTGAGTTTTTTTCTTGACCACTTTTTTTTCCGGTGGCTTTTTAGGTTTAACTGGCTCAATGGGTTTCGGTGGTGCCGGGGGAGCTACAGTAGCTTTTACACCAGGCGCCGATATCATAGCCACTTCCATAATAAGTGGCTCTGCGGGCGTGGTCACTTCTATCGGCTTTAGCAACCACAATGCCACCCAAAAGTGCAATGTCATCACCAATAGAAAGGAAAGCCCACCTATTGAGCGTGAGCTTTCCTGACTCATAGCAGCCGAATAAACTCCCCATCGATTATCGATAAGTCGACTTGCGGTTACATTGGATAAGTAAGATAGCTCCCTATCTAATGAATTATCATTTAACATCATTAAGTTATCCAATTTCTTTTGGGCTTTCATCTATACTTAACTTTATGGCTTGTTACACAATTTAAAAATAACTTGCTCTATCTCTGTATAAGACGTTTAAACCTAAAAAATCCACACCAAAATAAAAAATAATTTAGATATAAATTTAAAGACGGATTATCTGTTGGAAAATCCGGCTTTTAAGTAGGAAGTTATTAAAACTCCAATTTAACCGATCCCATAAACATTCGGGGTGAGCCGACACCTATCATGTTGCCCGTATTGGTACCTGTGTAGTAGTGTTTATCGAGTAAATTATTGGCATTAAGTTGAAAAGTCAGTTGTTTACCGGCTACTTTCACCCCATAACTCGTTAATAGATTGAGTGTTACATAACCCGGCAACTGAAAGTCATTGTAATTTGTACCTTGGCTTTGAGCAGAAGCGACAATACCACTACCTATTTTTAGACCGCGTAAACTCGCATTTTGAAATTCATAGGTGTTCCACAAACTACCGTAATTGCGAGGCGTATTAAACATTCGATTGCCGGTTTCATCATTAACCCCGCCATACGAGCCCAGAACCACTTTGGCATAATCTAAAATAGTATAAGCGGCAACCGTTTTTAAACCTGGCAACGCTTCTCCCGCCAACTCAAATTCATATCCTCGACTTTCCTGTTTTCCTGAAGCACGCTGTAATAACCAATTAGTTGGATCATAAACAGGAACATTGGTTTTAGTTAAATCAAAATACGCAAAGGTCGTTGATAGACGCTTGTTAAAAAACTCAGTCTTTGCCCCCAACTCCCATTGATTAGCAAGTTGAGGCGGAATAATTTGTTGGCCTGGAACATTAAACAAATTATTGGAAGGGCCAAAGTTTTCACTGTAATTACCATACACGGAAAGCCATTGAACGGGCTTCCATAACAGACCGCCTCTAGGACTAAAATGGTTATCAGTAGTGCTTAGGGTTATAGGGTTCGTATATTGATTACTTGTAGCATTGTCATAGCGGACCCCTACGTTGCCATAAACATTAAATGGAAACTTGATCTGATCCTGCACGTACAAGCCATACCACTCCTGATTAAACTTCGGATTAGTTGTGAAAGTTGATGGTGAAGCAGTAGTTTGGTAAATTGGATTAAATATATTAAAGGTATCATTTAATGGCTGTGCGTTTGAACTGGCACTTTGGTTATCAATTACAAAATAATCAAAGCCCCATAATGTGTTGTGTTCTAATACTGAAGTTTTAAATTTACCGGTCAAATTGAGCGTAGTGTAATAGTTCTGTTGGTGTACCACCGCATTATTAAAGCCCCGTGTGCCACAATTCGTTCCATCACAACCTGGAGTAGGATTAGCGTTTATATTTACAAAATTACCTGACGCGTCGGGTTGAGAAAAAAAGAAGGTAAAATCCTGAGTCAGATCCAAAAACTCTGCGCCAAATCGATGACTTAACTTCCAGCTATCATTAAAAGCGTGTGACCAGTTCGCACCGACATACACTCTGTCCCCCACATTTTTATTATTATTGGGCTCTCCCATTTGGAATTTAATCGGCACTGGAGCAGGACGATTTCGCATTGGGGGTATACCTGAATCAGAGGTATTATTAAAATGTTGATAGGTAATATCCAGGTTGGCCTGAGTTTTATTAGAAATATTCCATGTTAAACTCGGTGCTATAAAGAAATCATCTGTTTTTACAAAGTCTCTAAAGGAATTGGCATTCTCATAAGATAAATTGACTCGATAAAGCAAGGTATCATCCTTGGTCATTTTTCCCGTAGAATCAATAGCCGTCCGGTACATGCCATAAGAACCAAACTGTTGCTGTATGGCGTTATAAGACGTTGCTTGAGGTCTTTTTGTAGTCAAGTTGATGACACCACCAGGTTCGCTACGCCCGTATAAAATTGAACCGGGGCCTTTGAGAACTTCAATTTGTTCCAGGTTTGCGACCTCTCTCTTGCTAGTACCACCACCTAAGGCTGAGGGTAATAGAAAACCATCCAGATACAAGCTGGTATTTTGGAAACCACGCATAATAAATACGTCACTAAGCCCTCCGTTTGCATAGCTGGACTGTACCCCGGCCACACTGGTTAATGCATCTTCTACCCGAATCACCTGCTTGTCTTTTAATACCTGTTGAGGAACAACAGACACCGAATAGGGTGTTTCCAAAATAGGGGTATCTGTTTTAGTCGCTGTCCTTGAGCTAATGACTCTATAATCTTCATTGTAGGGATCACTAGACTCTTGAGTTCCAACCACAGTCATCGCCTTCAAAGTAGTTTCTGGCGCTGGAGTTGGTTTACCTATAACGGTAATCAGAGTTTTATCGACCACTTTATAACCAAGTCCACTTTTACCGAGTGCAATAGTTAAAGCTTGAGTTGCTGTATATTCGCCTTTTACAGGTACTGCAGTTAAGCCTTTAACCGTAGTATCGGAATAAACCAATTTTGTGTGAGCGGACTGTGCCACATTGTCTAGGGTTGTTGATAGCGGTTGGGCAGGTAGATCAAACCTATAAATTTGTTCTTCAACCGCATAAACGTTACCTATTAATAAAGGTGCAACCAGAACACCTTGCTTAATCCATTTAAGAGGTAAAGTTTGTTGCCTGATAGTCTCAACTTTTTTGTCCGGGTTATGTGTCCAATGGCTAAGCATATAAATGTCTCTGATTTATTGATATCAATATTTCAACGTTTCTGAACGTCTTAATAGTAATAACAAAGCTAAGCCACTTAACTGGACATTTTTTTACTTTACGCTTTTGCACCTATCTACTGACAACCCTAATAATTAAGGTAGGTCAACATAAATCTGTTATTTTTAGTATTCTATGCGAATGGAACCCATAAAAACTCTTGGCATACCTGCAAATCCAGCGGTACCCCCTCCAAAACCTTGAGCTGCATAATAGGTTTTATCCAGCAGATTATCGACATTAAGTTGCGCAGTAAACTTTGATGAACTTATTTTCCATTGATATGATGCTAACAGATTAACCAATGCGTAACCTGGAAGCTGCACTGTATTTTCATTATTAGCTTGTTGCTGCCCTCTTACAACCACACCCGCCCCTAACTTTAATCCATGCATTAACTTATTTTGAAAGTCATAGGTATTCCATAGGCTAGCACCATGTGTGGGTACTCCGAAAAAGTGGTGCCCTGTATTGCCTGCACTTAATGTTGGGTCACCATTACTATCTGGAGGGCCATTAAGTGCACTATCTTTAGTGATTATGGATTGGATATAAGCATAGCTTCCTATCATTTTCCAACCCTTGATTATTTCCCCTGCGACATCGAATTCCAAGCCTTGGTTATGGACTTGCCCAATGGGAACCATATAACCCAATCGAGCCATACCCAGATTGTTAGGATCAGGGACTCCAACATTTTGCTTGGTAATATCAAACCAAGCCAGACTGCCGGTTAATTTGCCATCAAATACTTCAGTTTTTGCACCCACTTCCCATTGTTGGGCAGTTTGTGGTGGAAGATAGCCACCACTAGCTGATTGTGCACCGGCTGCTCCAAAATTTTCTACGTAGTTACTATACAAACTCAGTTCGGATATTGGCTGCCATAATAATGCCACCCTGGGAGAGACACGATGGTCATGTTGGCTAGCTACTCCTAAAGCATCTGTGCTTGAGCTTGCATTGTCATAACGCAGACCACCCAGTAGATGGAAGTTATAAGGGAGTTTAATTTGATCCTGAGCATAAACACCCGCCCAATCCTGAGAGCTGTTGGGCTGATTGTATCCTGGTGCTGTCTGAAAAAGTGAATACGGAATGCCGTTATACTTAGGATTATATAAATCGATATTCGAAATTTCACCATTATAAAAGGTGACCAGCTCATTGCCAGTAGCATTAAAGGTAGTATGCCAATAGTCCCCCCCTATTAACAACGTATGCTTCACCCCTAAGGTATCAAAATGTCCTGTCAAATCCAAGGAATTGAAATAACCCTCTGAATGTCTCGGTTGACCTCTAAAAGCTTGACCATAACGTGCAACTGGACAATCTTGTGGTGTGCAATTTGCCTGATCAACGATACCATTATTGCCTAAATTTGGTGTTAAGTTATTTTCGTTACGCCGAGCATCAAAAACATGACGAAACTTCCAATTATTATTAAAAGCATGGGTCCAATTAAACCCAAAACGTTGCTCCTCTGTTTGCATCTGTCCATTATTGGGATCACCAAAACTCCGACTACGCGGAATTGAAGCGGGCCTATTCCCTAGGGCTGGAATTGTATCCAAAATACTATCGTTCGCTTTAGTATAATCAAGCCATAAACTAGCTGTAGTCTTATCACTAATATTCCAACGAATTACAGGAGCAACAAATACTCTATTGCTACTAGCAAAGTCCTGAAAAGAACCTTTGTTTTCATAAGCTACATTTAAACGATAAGCTAAGGCACCATTTTTTGTAATTGACCCAGTGGCATCAGCACTGGTTCGATAAAAATCATAAGATCCAACTTGTTGCTGTAACGAGTAATAAGGCGTGTCTAGGGGTTGCTTAGTCACTAAATTGACCATCCCTCCGGGTTCAACCCGCCCGTATAAAATTGATGCAGGCCCTTTAAGCACTTCGACCCTTTCAATATTAGCCATATCAGGAAAGGAAGCATCAGCACCCGCATAGCTTGCCCTAACTCCATTTCGATATAGAAAACTACTATTGCCGTCATAACCACCAAAACCTCTGATTGAAAAAAACGATATATCACCCAAAGAAGACGGTTGCTGATAAACACCACTTACATTTTCCAATGCCTTATCAATACGAACTGCTTGCTGATCGCGTAATACCTGCTGGGGGATCACCTTTACCGACATAGGTGTTTCCATGATTGGCGTATCGGTTTTAGTGGCCGTAGTCGTGTTTGAACGTGTATAACTGGTATTATAAGGATCGGTAGAATCATAGATAGCATTTCCAGTGACCGTTACTGGAGACATAATTTTAGTTGTCTCGGATTGAGACTTTACAGCGGATAACTTTTCCAGAGTAATCATTTTATTATCACTGGTTTTCACTACAATGCCTGTTCCTGCAAGTAGCTTTTGTAAAGCCTGTTCCGAGGAATAACGTCCAGAAACACCGAGGGATTTCACACCCGCAGTCAGATGTCCATCGACTGTAACCTGCAAACCCGTTTTAAGTGAATACTCAACCAAAGCTCTATCCAGGTTTTGGGCACTAATTTGGAAATCCCTCGGCTGAGTCATTGGCTTTGTTGAGAATTGATCAGCACTTTGAGAGTTTTTGGAAAAGCTAATTGCTATTAGAAGTAACCCGCTTGTAAAAATAGTTTTAGTTAGTTTTTTTTGAAAGAATAAAGTTGGACACTCAGTGAGTTGATCAGGCATTTAGGGCTCCACAAATTAAGACATCGTGACAGTAACCGGGTAAAAATATACCCCTACTTATTCAGGACGATGTTCTAATTAAGTTCCCTAGGCAATGTTTGAAAAATTTTTTATATTCTCTTTAACGGGTTGGATGTTTATTACCCTAACAGAATCAAATAATCTGTCAGACGAGTTGTATGAATACCCAAGGTCTGTTCAAGTGCCTTAATCGCCTCATCTAACCGATCCATCGAAAAAACGGCTGTGACAGCTCTTTTCTTTAGCTGCTCATCCCTGATAATCAAAAGTCCAGGTCTGTAGCGATTTATTTGTTCAACCACTTCGTTTAGAGATTGCTGTACAAATACCATTTGCCCATTTCTCCAGGCTAAAGTCTTATCAACATCAACTGCCTGAAAGCTGATTAAATTTGTCCCTTGATAATGAGCTGACTCACCTGGAACTAACGGAGTTATTTCATCATCATGATTGTTTACACTAGTTTCTACTCTGCCTTTAGCAACAGTAATCGTTACATTATCCTTAGTGCGGCCTACACTGAATTCAGTACCCGTTACTCTAGCACGAGCCTCTCCAGCAATTACCCAAAACGGTCTTTGTGGTGCGTGGGTCACTTCAAAAAACACCTCACCACGCAGTAAACTCACCTGCCTTACATTACTAGCAATATCAATTGTGACAGCACTATCCGTATTAAGTAACAATCTTGAACCATCTGCCAAATCAATTTGCTGCTGTGCTCCTGTTGTAGTGTGGTAATCACTTTCTAAATTTTGTATCAGTGTAGTTTGAAAATTAAACCTTAGCGAACCAAAAATAAGGATAGATGCTGCGATAGCATATGAGATAAATTTAACTCTATTTGACTGCTTTGGAATGTTAATTACTGGCGTAACCCCGTCATTTGCTCGAATTTTTTTAGCTGGTATTTCAAGAGAGGCAAATAAAAGCTGTACCTCTTGCCAAGCTTTAGGATTCAAAGAATCTGATGCAAGCCATTGATTAAAGTCTTGTTGCATTTGTGAGGTAACATTTCCGCCTTGCAGTTTAATAAACCAAGTACAGGCCTGTTCAAACACATTTTCCGGTAAATCGGAGGAAGATAAAAAATTGATAACGACGTACTCCGAACAGAGACACTTCAACAATTACAGATCAAGTTTATGATTTTACACTATTTCCTGACCAATCAAACATCTTCGACAATGTATCAGCGCCTGTCGAAGATGATACTCAACCGTTCGTTCAGATATGGCTAACTGCTTGGCAATCTGCTTATAAGTCAGTTCATCGGCGCGATACAATAAAAAAATTTCGGCATCCTTCATAGCGGCCTAAAAGTAGTTGACACTTTTGATGTCAATAAAAAATTAACAACAAGCTACCGTAGCCATTAAAAAACGGCCAGTGACTTTAAAGATAAACGGCTTAGCTGTTTCTTAA
>Ga0209697_10003981_pt1 | contig 19614 bp, 22 predicted proteins | sample AliMusrvi5mmetaG_FD_184115 | JGI IMG/M metagenome (GOLD analysis project Ga0209697, IMG submission 184115) | Freshwater lake bacterial and archeal communities from Alinen Mustajarvi, Finland, to study Microbial Dark Matter (Phase II) - Alinen... | ecosystem: Environmental > Aquatic > Freshwater...
GCTCAGCACAAATCCTATGATGAAAACCAGAACCACCACCGTGAAAAACGTGGCGGCGCCAAGAATCGTCACCGCAATCGCCTGGGAGAGTTTGGGCGGCACTCTCATTTTTTACGCCCCCTGCTTTTGATGGCGGACAACGCGATGGCATTGAGGATCATGATAACCACAAACAGAACCACCCCGGTGGCAAACAAGGCCTCCCTCGCCATCCCGGTGGCGTTGGCCATTTCCAGCGCTATATTGGCCGTCAGGGTTCGCACCGGATCGGTCAGCGACTGGGGGATCTTCACCGTATTCCCGGCCACCATGATCACCGCCATCGTCTCACCCAGGGCACGGCCCATGGCCAGAATGATACTGGCGATAATCCCCGAACGTGCCGCCTTGATGATCACCATATAGACACTCTGCCAGCGGGTTGCCCCCAGCGCCAAAGCGCCCTCCCGATAGGAATTCGGCACTGCCGCAATCGCATCCGTCGAGATGCTGATCACGGTGGGCAAGACCATGATCCCCAGAATGACGGCCGCCGCCAGGACTGACAACCCCGGCCCCCCCATGGTGGACCGGATCAGCGGGGCCAGTACCATGACTCCCAGAAAGCCGAAAACCACAGAGGGAATCCCCGCCAGCAGTTCAATCGTCGGCTTAATCACCCGCATGGCCGGCTTCGGCAGAAACTCATTCAGGAAGATGGCCCCTGCCACACCCAACGGGGCACCAATAAGCATGGCCCCAAAGGTCACATAAAGCGAGGCAACGATCATCGGGTAAATCCCGAACTTACCCGCCTGAGGATTCCAGTCTGAGGATAACAGGAAGTCTTTGAGTCCCACCTTGAACATGAAGGGGACGCCTTCTTTCAAGATGAAAACGGCGATCAGCAAGAGACTGGCCAGCGCCGAAAACGCCACCAGCATCAGGCTGTACTTCGCTATTTTTTCGCCATTGAGTCGCATGTGAAAGAGGAATTAAGAATCCAGAATCCCCCCCATACTCACTTGGCCTTTATTAATCCATTTTTATGAATCAACTCCTGCCCCTCAGGCGACAGGACATACGCCAGAAATGCGTTGCAGGCAGGACTGGCCTCCGCCTTGGTAAGCAGAAAAATCGGGCGCACCAATTTATAGGCCCCGGACATAATGGCGTCTTCGGTGCAGGAAGCTCCATCCACGGTCAGCGCCTTGATCCGCTCACTGATCAGCCCGTGTGACACATAGCCGATGGCATTTGCATCTTTGGCCACCGTTTCACGCACCGTGCCATTCGCATTCTGGATCAGGGCATTGTCCGTCAATTTCACATTACCGACAATCTGCTCAAACGAGGATCGCGTCCCCGAACCCGCCTCACGGGAAATGACTGCAATGGGGTGATCGGCCCCCCCCACTTCCTTCCAGTTATGGATGTTTCCATTGAAAATGTCGCGAATCTGATCCTGGGTCAATGCGGTGATGGTATTGGCCGGATTCACCACGATGGCAATGCCATCCCTCGCCACGATCAAACTCTTCAGGGCATCCGCTTCCTTGGGTAACTTGACCAAATCCGCCATACCAATCTGGGCTGTACCGGACAAGGTGGTTTGAACCCCCAGCGCTGAACCACCTCCTTGGACAGTGATGGAGACTTCGGAATGGGTCATCATATACTGTTCCGCCAGTTTCTCGGCAAATGGCTGAAACGCCGTCGACCCGGCCATGGTAATTCCTTCACGGGACTTCCCGCAACCTGACGCCAAGGTTAATGCGCCCAAACCCACAACCACTCCGATTTTTTGAATTTTACTCCACATCATCGTCTTCCTCTATGCGTTTTTTTGCTCGTTTCTCCACACCGCCAAATACTTGACCACAGTACATTGTAAAAACACGGTTTGTAAAGTGTTAGAATTGAGTTAGCGCGCCGGCAGGGACACTTGACTTGTCGAAATGAACATGACAGGTTGAATTGATGAGACTCATTGTAGCCGGGAAAGACCAGACAGCGGAAATCGGGGCTGAACTCACGCGCAGAGCCGCCCGCCATCAGGGCGCTTTGTCACCTTGGTCGGCCGCCGATTCGGCCCTCGCCCTCAAGGATTCACGGAATATGGAGGACTATCTGGAGCGTTACGGTAAACTGATGCGGTTCCGGTACGCCCTTTGCACCGACCCGTTCCCCATTCCCGGTAAACCCGGTTTTGCAGGAACCCTCATAAAGAAGCTTAAGACGTTTCTATGGAAACTCTTACGCTATCAACACGACCGGATGTCCCACCAACAGAACGCCATCAACGAACTGGTCATCAGCGCCCAGGACTTCCAGAACTCGGCCATACAGCAGCGCCTGAATACCCTCGAACAACGTATTCAGGAGCTGGAAAGAGAAAAACAAAGATGATCTCTACGGCCATCCATCAACTCGTTGCCGGCTTCGCACTGGGGGACGCCATCTCTCACGAAGCACTGGCCATCCGCGACATTTGCCGGGATGCGGGTCTGACCTCCGAAATATACGCACCCAAAGACCGGATCGCATCCGATGCCACCACCACTTGCCATCCCTTGTCGGATTATCAGCCGCAAACTTCCGACACCGTCATATTCCACTACTCCATCACCTCGCCAGCCACCACGGCCTTCCAATCCTCGCCAGGTCGTAAAATCGTGATCTATCACAATATCACCCCTCCTGAATTCTTTATCCCTTTTGACGCCGGCGTTGCCCGTCAACTGACCGAAGCCCGCCAGGAACTGAAATCCATCCTGACCCAGGCTGATGCCGTCTGGGCGGACTCGGCATTCAACGCTGCGGAACTCAAAGGTCTCGGATTCTCCAATGCGCAGGTCTTCCCCTTGCTGTTTCGTCCTGACGAACACAACCGCCCGCCTGACCCCGCCATCCTGGCCAAGTTTGCCGTCCCGATGAAGAACATCCTGTTTGTCGGTCGCATTGCCCCGAACAAATGTATCGAGGAACTGATCACCGCCTTTGCGTGGTTCCACAAAAACATTGAACCCCAAAGCCGGTTACTGATCGTCGGTTCCGACCGGAGTGCACCGACCTATTACGCCATGCTGAAAATGTATGCCGCCGAATTGGAACTGGACACTGTATTCTTTGAGCGGTTCGCCTCACCCGCCGGGTTGTCCGCGTATTATCAGGTTGCCGATATCTTTGCCACGACCAGTCGCCATGAGGGCTACTGCCTGCCGCTGGTCGAGGCCATGTACAAAGGCGTGCCCGTGGTCTCGCGCCAAACCGGCGGCACCCCGGAAGCTATGGGAGAAGCGGGCGTCCTGTTCGAGGACCTGCGGGCGGAAGAGTTGGCCGAACTCTTCGGGCTCCTCTGTTACGACGCCCCTTTCAAGCAAACGGTGATCGCGTCGCAGCAGAAACGCGTGGAAACCCTCTTGAACCGCAACGTGGGAACTGAGTTTCTCGCACTGCTGGCACGGGGCCAATATTAACTGTCTCATTAATGTCTTTACATGATCTCGGTAGGGCGGCTACGCCGTTGGCCGCCGCGGCGCTCGACGGCTCGAGCGCCCTACCAATTCAGCTCATCGTTTTCTCAGGGTCGCAACGACCTCAATGACCCCGAAGAGTATCAGCGCACAAACGAAGTAGAGAATGGCCCGGTGGCTTACCAAGAAAGACTGAATGACGCCTCCAAAAAAAATCAATGCCATCAAAAAAGCCAAATTTGATATGACCAGGCTGCGCCAGTTACGCGCACACCATGCTGTCAACTGCTCCTCGGCCGCCGGCTTGATATACCGGTAATGCAAGACAAACCCGACCATCATCAGCACGAACACGACAAAGGGAAGCACATTGATATGAAACACCTTCTCCTCAAGCTCATGCGTCCCTGACAACATCATTTCAATAGCCACAAACAGGATCACCAGCAGACCGGCCCACTGAACCTGTGGATATTTCTCAAGTTTTGAGGCAATAAAATTAGAGGCAATAGCCATTAGAACAATGGACACCACAAGGCCAATGGCTAAAACGAGAATGTTTTCATGCGAGGCCCCCGAGACAGCCAGGACATTGTCCAGGCTCATGGATATATCGGCCATCAGAATCAACCCTACCGCATTCCGCAGGGTCTTCGCGTCATGCCTGTCCCCCCCGCCGACGTCCTCTTCATCTCCGTCATGCTGCCTCAGTTCCCGATAGAACTTCCACACCACATAAAGCAACAGGAGCCCTCCGGCAAATTTGATTCCGACGATCCGCAACAAATACACAATCGTGGAGGCAAAAATGATCCGGAACAGCGTGGCAAGCGTAATCCCGATGACGATGGCCCGCTTCCGTTCCTTCCCCCTTAAATCCTTTGTGGCCATGCCAATGACAATCGCATTGTCGCCACTCAAAACGATATCGATCAGGATGACATTCAAGAGGGCCAATAGGCCCGCGACAGTAAACAGGGCAACAAATGATGAAATTAAATTCTCAATCATAGGTTTTGCCGGCTCAGGATTACTTTCCGAATGGTAACATCGGCGGCCCGCTGGAAATGGAACGCCATAAAAAATGCCCGGTTATCCTTCTGCTCAAATCGACCGATAGCCTCGCCTCCTGCCACCACCGGCGTCCAGTTACCGGACTCATCCCCATTCCAGCGAATGTTAAATTGCCCTAATTCTGTCCCTTTAACCGCAGGCGAATCAAACACCAGTTCAATGGAATAAAAACCGGTCTCCAATGGCAATTTCGGACCATAGAAAACGATCGAGTCCGGTTCATAGTTCGCCCGCAACGTCACGGATCCCTCCTCGGGCCGTGAGAAGCCCGCATGAAAGAAATCGCTGGCAGCCAATTCCAGGCGGGCTCCCGGCGCCGGCCCCCTCCAGTCGCCTGCACTGAGAATGATTGAATCAAGGTCGATCTTTCCTCGAGCCCAGCCGACAACAGCCCCCACACCCGTTACCTCATGGCCCGAGGGAATAGAGATCTTCTCCCATTTCCAATCCGGGGCGGCAATCTCAACACTGACCGGGATATTCGTGGCCGTCCCGATCACATTGGCAAGCGTAACGGTCCCCGTGCCTCGCACTCGCATCTGCCACATGAGAGGCAAATCCAGTGCCATCATAGACGAGGGCACCTTCACACACTGACCTTGTACTGACATGGTCAGGCACTCCGCAGACAACGCCTTCATCGGGGATTCCGCCACCAAATCTTCAAATTCAAACCGGCGGGCGGAGAAGTAATATTTACGAAGCGTCTCCGTCACACGTCTCTTTTCCCCCGGTGTAGCTGCCAGAATTTTGAACGCCCACACAGCGCCCTCATTGCCTATTCCCTTGAGACGGGGATGAGTCCGCAGGGCCTCGAGCACCTGTCCCACCGGAAACGGCGAAACTTTCTCCGGATAACAATCTTCATGCAAAACGAGATAGCCAACCCCTCGACTTAACAAAAAATCCAACTGTTCATCGGAAAAGCGCCCAACATTCATGCTCTCCAGCCGCTGGAAGATGTTGTCCTGATACGACTTCCGCACCGTGCCCCCATAGCCATTGACCATGCGTAATCGGTAGAGGGAAACATAATATTCATTGAGCGAGTCGAAGTGGGAGTCGCCCGGCCAGATCGGCAACGACAGCAGATGCGGCCGGAGGTTACCCTCCGCACTGGCATCTCCGGCAATCGCCTTAAATGCACCCTGTTCGCGATCAAGCAGACAAATGGTGGGGTGAATACGGCTTCCGAAATCCAGAATGATCGGCAATACCATCACCACAAGCGCCGCCTTGCGCCGGCGGGACGACAATCCCCGCAGCAAAGCCGGCCAGAGAATACCCGCCGCCAGTGCAATGAGCACGGGCATCAGGCAAAAGATCTTATGCGGCTGGCGAATCATTCCGTAAGGCGGTATCAACGTCATGACCACCTTCCATGCCCGGGGTCCGCCCGGATTATGGATCCCGGTGGCCAACACCCCCACGGCCACAATCCCAAGCCCCAGTAACATCACGGGAAACAGAGGAAGTGCTCGATCTTCACCACCGCAACGCCGCTTTCTCAAGAACATCACAACGCCTGCCGCCAGCAATGCCATCAGATAGCCCCCGATATAGATTTTCCGGCCTTCCCCGATATTCGAAAGCCGGACCAGCCCTGACATCAGCGGAGAACCTGCCCGGATTTCCTCAATCGACCGGGACGTGGTCGCCAGCGTGGTGTCCTGCACAGAATGCCGCACATACCAAACCTGCCAAACAGCCACTCCCAGAAAGAATATCAACGGAAGAGCCGCCTTTAAAATCGAACGACACAGGACACGGGAAGGCCATTGCCCGGGATAATGAAACAAGTAGCTCAATCCGCACCAGACGGGCGAGGCCAGCAGGGTGAAGAAAAAGACATGGGTATCACTCTCCGCAAGACAAATCCCAATCCCCGCCACCGCACCCGCCCAAAGTTTGCGTTCGGCGACCATGACATCCAGCGCCCAGAAAATAACCGGGAGCCACATCATGGTAAGGCCGGTTGGGCTCCCATCAAACATGGTAATCCAGGGATATGGAAGTGAAAGGCCCACAACCGCCGCCCCCAGCGCGATCCAATCATCGCGGCTGTACCGGCGAACCAGCAACCAGGTGAAGAAAAACATGATCCACATCGTAACGAGTTGGTTGAAGTTATAGCCAAAAGCACGTCCGCCAAAGGCTTCCCCCACCGCATAAAACAGCGAGAAGGGAACGTAATAGGTACCGCGGAAAGCCCCATCGGCATCATTCCCGACATTGAACTCGTAGGGATTGATGAAAAGCGGCGTATTCCCCTTGATGGTGTCGGCCGTCAGCCAGAACTGATAAAGGAATTGAAGATGGTCCCCGGGAATCATGGCGCGGGTGGAGCCCCGCTCCACATTCAGTGAAGCCGAGCTGATCCCTTCCGTCAAATATCGGGGAACAGGCCAGGAGAAAAACAGCCAGACCGCCAGCACCACCAGAATTGAAATGATGAATCTGCGAAACATCGTCATACGCCTGACAACGTGCCATATCCCTAAGCAAGGTGTCGAGTAGGAACGAAAAGGCGGATTAATGTGCTCACATTATCCTGCGAAGTGTTATAATTCCGAGACATGACCAAGAAGAACATTCATCAGCGCTTTATCCTTCAGATTACTTCTGAATTAGAATCCATCACTGCTTCCGCTAAAAAGTCTTTCGCCACGGCAACCAGCGAGGAGCATCGTGCAGAACATAAATATGACACGTTCAAGCTTGAATCTTCTTTTCTCGCCCGGGGCCAGGCCAAACGTGTCGAGGAACTGACCCAAGCGTTGGACAGCCTGCAGATGCTGCAGCTCAAAAAATTGCACAAAACCAGCCCCATTCAACTGGGGGCCTTGGTTCGCCTGAAATCAGGTGACGAGAAAACACGCACCTTGTTCTTTGGCCCGGCCGCTGGCGGGGAAACCATAACTGTGGATGGGGAAGATATCATTATCGTCACCTCCCGCTCTCCCCTAGGGCAGGCAGTGCTGGGCAAAACCGTCGGGGATACTTTTGATTTCAAAATGGGCACCGACTCCCACACTTATACCGTGGTGTCGCTGGAATGAACCTCCGGAGATTTGCCTGATGCTACATATCTTTATCGATGCTGATGCGTGTCCAGTCAAGCAGGAGGTCTATCGCGTCGCATCCAGGCACCACCTTGAGGTCACCCTGGTCGCCAACTCCTGGATGCGCGTTCCAAAAGAAAAATGGCTTGTTCTCAAGGTTGTTGGAGATGGATTTGACGAGGCAGATGACTGGATTGTCACGCAGGTACAACCGGATGACATTGTGATTACGGCTGATATTCCTCTGGCGGACCGTTGTTTGAAAGCGGGAGCCTTCGTGATCAGCACGACCGGGAAACCGTTCAGCAAAGATAGTATCGGTCAGGCCATCGCGACACGGGCCCTCATGGCAGAACTTCGAGAGGCAGGCGAAATAACCGGTGGGCCGCCGCCTATGCAGGCACGTGATCGCTCCCTTTTTCTCCAAGAGCTGGACAAAGCGATTCAAGCCATCCGCCGCAAACATCCGGCTCATTCTACGCGTTAATGATGGGCCCTTTGCGGCAAGTCCCGGCGTTTCCACAACAGGTAAATGGCGGGATAAACCAACAGTTCCATCAGGAACGAGGTAAAGAGCCCCCCTACCATGGGAGCGGCGACACGCTTCATCAAATCGGATCCGGTCCCCACAGACCACATGATCGGCATCAACCCCATGGTGGCAGCGGCCACCGTCATCAGCTTGGGTCGGATCCGCTTGACCGCACCATGAATGATGGCTTCATGCAACTCGGCATCGTTTCGCAAGCGTCCGTCTCTCCCGGCCTCATCGTACGACAGGTCGAGAAAAAGCAGCATGAAAACCCCTGTTTCGGCATCCAGCCCCATCAAGGCGATCATTCCCACCCACACGGCTACGGAGATATTGTAATCGAGCAGGTAAAGCAGCCATACGGCCCCAACCAGTGAGAACGGCACGGCCAGCATCACCACCATCGTCTTGAACGCGGATTTCGTGTTCATGTAGAGCAGCAGAAAGATCAGTCCGATAGTAAGAGGAATGACCACTTTCATCCGCTCACGGACTCGTTGCATGTTCTCGTATTGTCCGCTCCAGACCAGCGAACAGCCTGTCGGCAGGGCAACCTTCTCGCCCACCATCCGCTTGGCTTCTTCCACATAGCCACCGACATCGCGCCCGTCAATGTCCACATAAACATAACCCGCCAGCATCCCATTCTCGTCACGAATCATGGCGGGCCCGTTGACCAGTGAGACATCGGCCACCTCGGATAACGGGACCTGCACATCACCCATCCTCGCCGTCACCAGCACCCGCCGCAACGCATCAAGATTGTCGCGCAAATCGCGAGGGTAGCGCAGGTTGATACTGTAGCGCTCCCGTCCCTCAATGGTGGTGGACACCGTCTCGCCCCCGATCGCGTACATGACTACCGACTGCAGGTCATCGACGGTCAGTCCGTAACGCGCCAACGCCTCACGCTTCGGCGCAATATCCACAAAAAAACCGCCTGATGCACGCTCGGCAAAGACGCTACGAGTCCCGGGCACCTTGTGTAAAACCCCCTCCAACGATTCGCCGACACGCTGGATTTCGGCGAGATCTTTACCGAACACCTTGACCCCGACAGGGGTTCGCACCCCGGTAGTGAGCATATCAATCCGCCCCTTGATCGGCATGGTCCAGGCATTGACCGAACCGGGAATCTTGAGGGCATGATCCAGTTCGGCAATCAGTTCCTCCCGGGAAATATGTTCGGGCCAGATATGACCCAGGAGAGAGCGAAGCCACCCCGGGGCAAAATTTGAATACCAGCAAGATTTCGCACGCCATTCTGCCATCGGCTTCAGCACCACCGTGGTTTCCATCATGGAGAACGGGGCGGGATCGGTGGACGTATCAGAGCGACCGGCCTTGCCGAATACGGAGACCACCTCCGGAAAGGCGCGCAGGAGTCGGTCCTGCGTTTCCATGAGCCGCTGCGCCTCGGTCACCGATATGCCGGGCATCGTGGTGGGCATGTAGAGAATCGTGCCTTCATCCAGTGGCGGCATAAACTCACTGCCCAATTTCAGGTACACCGGCACGGTGCCGGCCACGATCAGGACGGCAAGCCCGATCACCATCCCGGGATGGCGCAACACCCAGCGGCAAGGCCGCTCGTAAAGCGCAAACAGCAGGCGGCTGACGGGATGCTGTTCTTCCCGGACATAACGCCCCACCAGCAGGGTGTTCATAAGCCCCGACAACGGTTTCCACCGGAAATGGTACTCATCCATGCGGGTGAACAGCATCCTCACGGCCGGATCGAGGGTAATCGCCAGCAGGGCCGCCATCGCGATGGCCAGCGTCTTGGTATAAGCCAGTGGCGTAAACAGCCGGCCTTCCTGATCCACCAGCGTGAAGACGGGCAGAAATGAGACCGCCACCACCAGCAACGAGAAAAAGACCGAGGGAGCAACTTCAATGAGCGCCTCCAGACGGATCGCATGGCAGTCCCCCTTGCCACCCGATCGCTTCCACAATTCCAGCTTCTTGTAGGCGTTTTCAACCTCAACAATCGCACCATCCACCAGTACCCCAATGGAAATGGCAAGCCCGGACAGGCTCATGATATTGGAACTGATCCCCGCCAGATACAGCGGGATGAAACACAACAGCACCGCGACCGGAATGGTCAGGATGGGTACCATGGCCGACGGAAGATGCCAGAGAAAAATAAGGATCACCAGACTGACGATGATCATTTCCACCACCAGATCCTCCTTGAGATTATCAATCGCCTTCCTGATCAGACTGGACCGGTCATACGTCGTCACCACCTCCACGCCCTTGGGCAACGACGGCTTAAGCTCATTGAGTTTTGTCTTCACCCGTTCAATCACGTTCAAGGCATTTTCGCCGTGACGCATCACCACGATGCCGCCCACCGTGTCACCCTTGCCATTCAGATCGGAGACCCCGCGCCGGATCTGGGGCCCCAAGGCAATCGTCGCAACATCGCTTAACAACACCGGCGTCCCCGAAATCCCGGCCTTCACCACGGCCTTGCCAATATCCTCCGTGGACTTCACATAACCGCGACCCCGGACCATGTATTCCCGCCCGCTCCACTCCAATAACCGGCCACCCACTTCGTTATTACTGCGTTTCAATGCACCGGCGACATCCATTAACGACACGCCATAGCTTTGCAACCGGGCCGGGTCCACCGTCACCTGATACTGTTTCTGGAACCCGCCGATCCCCGCCACCTCCGCCACTCCCGGCACGCTTTGCAGGGCATAGCGCAGCGTCCAGTCCTGAAAACTACGCAAGTCGGCCAAGTCATGCGTGCCGCTCTTGTCAACAAGGGCATATTGATAGACCCAGCCCACCCCGGTCGCATCTGGCCCCAGCCGGGGTGTTACCCCGGAGGGGAGCGTCCCTTGCAGTTTGGAGAGATATTCCACAACACGACTCCGTGCCCAGTAGATGTCGGTCCCATCCTGAAAGATGACATACACGTAGGAGAACCCGAAATCGCTGAAGCCGCGAATAGCTTTCACCTTCGGGGCGCCGAGCAGGGCCGTGATGATGGGATAAGTGACCTGATCCTCCAGAATATCAGGGCTCCGTTCCCAGGTGGTATAGACAATCACCTGAGTATCGCTTAAATCAGGGATCGCATCCAGATTGATATTCTTAAGGGCATGCACGGCGAAGGCCATGGCGGCAACCACCAGCATAATAACCAGAAACCGGTTGTGTGCACTGAATTCAATGATGCGCTTGATCATGGGTTATTTCCCTGAAACTGATTCCAAAGCCGCCCGAATGGACGACTCGGAATCAACCAGAAAGTTTGCGGAGGTGACGACCCGGTCCCCGGCCTTTAATCCTGCGAGCACTTCGTAGTAACCCTCCACCCGGGCGCCCAGTCCCACCTCAACGGGGATCAATTCACCGCCGCCCCCCTCACGGAATGCATAACTATGTTCCCCTGTGCGCATCACCGCCGCTTCGGGTATGGCAAGCTGCTCGCCTAACGAATAGGACAACCGGGCTTCCGCATACATTTCAGGCTTGAGGAGCAGTTCCGGATTGGGAATGTCCAGCCGCACTTTCACCGTCCGGGTCACAGGATCCAGGGTTGGCGACACATAACTGATCGTACCCTTGAAACTCTTTCCCGGCCAGAATGGGAGCGAGATTTCCATCAGCGCCCCCTCCTGCACGAAGGGCAGGTCGGACTCATAAATATCGGCAACACCCCATACCACGGAAAAATCGGTCAGCACCAATAGGGGCTCTCCCGGAATGATTTTCTGGCCCGCCAGGACACTTTTCTCGGTCACCCGCCCCGAGGCCGGGGCATAGAGGGTGAGCGCCTTCAAGGGTTCACCCCGTTTTTCCAACTGGGCGATTTGCTCATCAGTGATATCACGCAACTGGAGTCGACGCCTTGCCGCGGCCAACAAAGCATCGCCACGCCCCTCGCTTGCCACCGCCTTGGCTTTCACCGCAATCAGGTATTCCTGCTGAGCCGACAATAAATCCGGACTGTAAATCGAAAGGAGCGGATCCCCTTTTTTGACCGCCTGCCCCACGAAACCCACATAGAGAGATTCCACCCAACCTTCCACCTTGGTTGTCACTCGAACCGCGCGGGACTCATCCGCCACGATTCGCGCCGATGTACGCAGGCTTCGCACCAGAGGGCGCATCCCGATCGTGTCAAGAGAAAGCCCCATCCGTTGACGCGCCTCAGGCGTCATCGTAACCGTCGCCAACCCCGGAATCTGCCCGGTCGGCGAACCCGCACTTGAGCTCGTTGCAATCGACTCTGCAAGAACCAGATCCATTCCGCAAATCGGACATTCCCCGGGCCTGTCGGACACAACAGCCGGATGCATGGGGCAAATGTACTTTTGAGTCCTGGCATCCCCATGCAAACGGGCCCGCTCACGACACCCCATCGGCAGGGTCATAAGACCTGCCCCTAAAACACAAAACGCCATCACCAGCATCGCTTGAATTTTCATTTCAGCACCTCCAGCACACTCACACCCATTGCACGTGCGAATCTGGACCACTGCATCCCCAAGTCGGCTTCGGTCATCACCGCCGCCACCCGCACATTCAAAAGAAAGCGTTCACTCTCTAAAAGATCCATGAAATCCCCCTTGTCCCCGCTACGATAGGCCGCCTCACTTGCGGCTAATCGCAACTCGGCCTGTGGGATCAACTCGGCACGGGTGAGTGACAGAGTCCGTTGTGCCCCCTGTATTTGCGCCAAAGCATCCTGAACCTCCCGGGTCACCTGCCGTTCCGCCGCTTCACGAGCCGCCTGCTCTGACTGCACCATGTGTTCGGCTCCGCGCACCCCGGCGCCGACTTTACTCCGCCAGACGGGCAACTCAATTCCCACCATGAACATCGCCTGATCCTCGACAGGCATGCTCCGGTATTCGAGTCCGACCTTGTAGTCAGGCCGCCCCTTTTTCTCCATGAACGTCCGCTCAGCCTGCGCGCGCTCAATCCGAGCCTGCGCCATGTGGATCTCAGGTCTGCGCGCAAGCGCATTGCCCACAACCCGATCCGCCTCACCCGGCAGGATTGCTGTTAGCGGAGGAATCATCACACGGTCAATCGCAGTAGCGACAGGCCGATTCATAATGGTGTTAAGCTTGTTTCTGAGCACAAGCTCACGCGCCTCAAGCTCAATGAGTTTTTGCTTCAGCAGCGTAATTTCAGTTTGTGCCTTGAGGACATCCTGCTGCCCGACCGCACCCGTCGTATAACGGAGCGCAGTCAAAGCCTCTATACGGCGCAAGAGGGCCTCCTCATCGTGAATAATCACCAGTGATCGCTGGACGGCGTGTAAGGAATAAAATGTTTCACTTGCGGACAGTTCCACATCCAGGGCTATGGCATTGGCCTCAAACTGCATGGCCTCCGCGTCTTTCGATGCCATCAGTTTTTTCAATCCCCGTTTTCCGGGCCAGGGAAATGCCTGCTCTATTTCGATCCGTTTCTCATCCGTGTTGGGCCACTGTCCTCTCCCAGTGGAGTCCATGCCGCGATAGGTCAGCATGGGATTGGCAAGCGCGTCTGCCTCCCGTGAACGTTCACCCATAGCCCCGGCTTTTTGACTCAGAGAACGAAGCTGCGCGTTATCGGCCAGTGATGCAGCAATCACCTGCGGGAGAGTCACGGAATGGGTGTCCCCGGCCAGTATCGGCAAAGCCGACAAAAGGAATCCCCCCAAGAACAATTCCATCCTGACCATTTATAGACTCCTGTTAAAGGAAAGGGGGCGGTTATTGGTTGTTGTCATACGAGTTCCACAAATAGCGATTAACCAATAACCGACACCTGAATGACCTTACTTCCCCGCTGCCGGAGTTTTCTCCAGCGCAATCCCTTGCTCCTTGAATTTCTTCAAATATTTCTCGGGATCCTTCTTAAAGGCCGCAGGGCAACCGTTGCAGCAGAAGTAGATCCGCTGCCCCTGATAATCAACGAATATTTTATGATTCACCGCTTCGCCCATGATCGGGCAGGTGGTTTGAGACTTCACTGGAACCGCCACGGCAGGTTCGGCAAACGCCATTGTTGCCGACGCCAATACAACACCTACTAACAATAATGTTTTCATCTTTTTCTTCTTTCTCTGTTCTTTTCTTTCAGCCTACAGTCTAAACCTTACAATCCGGAAGCCCCTCACTCATCCTTCCCCCTACAGAATGCCCCCCGGTGTCCGTCGGGCATCATGCAACTCATTGACTTCACCTGCCGCTCATAAATCTCCCGCTGCCGCGGGTTCAAAACGTCACGAACACGGTAGATATTAACCAGCGTAGCCATTTCGCTGGCCGCCTGCGCCCGGGACATTTCGTCAATAAGCGCCTGGGACCGATCCAGCCCATTGGTCGAGGCAAACAGTGCGTCCATCAGCGCAGCTTGTGCCCGGCAATGCTGACCGCAGCAAGTCGCCAGAGTCGTGACCAACTCCTCATGCATCCGCTGAATTTCGGTCGCCTGACCGGGGGTTAACTGTAATGTCTCCTTGAGCCATCGGATATCACGCAACGCATCCACCGATACTTCCGCACCCCCTCTATTACGCATTCCACTCACATGTATGATCGTCACAACGACGAAAGCGGCCAGCACCCCTGCCAACAACAATGTGATTCGTTTGTAGTTCATTTCACCCCCTTCGCCGCTAACTGCATGTATCCCCCGGCAATACCCGAGGAATGCAGGATCTGGAAACGGTAATCCGCCCGCAAGACATCATGGTTCAGAACTTGCAGGAATAAAAAGAGCCCCGCCGCCAGACCACCCAAAGCTGTTAAGGCATCCGTCGGTTTCACGTTTTCCATGAACCACATGAAAACAGACCTCACATGACTTCTGGCAGGAGTCTCGACGCTCACGCGACGCCAGACAGCAGTATTAAAATCAGGGGGCGGGGTGATTCCAGCCCACTTGCCCAGCAAGGCATCAAGTTGCGCATCATCCGATATGCCATTATTTGAATGCTTCGTATTCACGGTTATTTTTGTCCTCTTATTCTATTAAACGTCGCCGGCAGGAAAAACCCTCGCAGAAATAGTGATAATCGGAACCCTTGACCTGCAAATGCGGCCAGCGAGGCCGCCGCAGGTGTTTAACAGGTCGATAGGTAAGGCTTTAAACGCTGATGGAGGAACTGACGGGCCCGATAAATCCGCGATTCTACCGATTTCACAGAGGTATTCATGATCGCGGCAATATCCGCATAGGACTGCCCGTCATAAACCGAAAGCACCAGCGCTGTGCGCTGGTCTTCAGGCAGTTGGGCAATGGCGGCGGCAATCGCCAGATCCCTGTCTTTTTCTCCTGCATCCGATGCCGGGTTCGTGAAGGAAACGGGAGCCAATAGCGGGAATTCATCAATCGACTGCGTGGGCCGCCGCTGCCGCCGCCTCAATACATCCAGCGCCGCATTGCGGGCCAATTGATATAACCAGGTCGCAAACCGGTCACGTGACGTGCGAAAAGCAAATGTGCCCAGCTTATGGTAGGCACGCACGAACACATCCTGGGCGATATCTTCGGCCTCTTCGCGACTCCCCACCAGCCGGAAAACGAAGTTCAAAATGGGGCCCTGATAATAAGCCATGAGTTGCGAATAGGCCGCATGATCTCCTGCTCGGGACCTGGCCACCAAGTCGCGATCTATCTCATGCCGGTCGGTCATGTCACTTTTATACCATTCGCCATAATAACCCCCGCATAAAGTATGGTAATTTTTATGCCTCGGTGATTTCGGCTACCTCGAAACCGGCCATATCCAGCATCCTGCGATCGGCCTGATAGCCCTGCCCAGGAGTGGTGAGATAACCTGAGGTGAACATTGAATTTGCGGGATAGAGCGCGAGAACTTGGAGCGGACCAAGACAGGCTTCCCTGCCGCCAGCAATGCGGATCTCGCGAGCAGGATGGACAAACCGGAACATGGCCAAAGTGCGCAGCACATCGCCAGCGGCAATTCTAGGCCGGTTCATGAGTCCGGTTCCCGGGCGTGGATCCAGAAAGTTCAGGGGAATGGAATTCGCCTTCACATCACGCATGGCCAAAGCGAGATCCACCCGATCTTCTAACGTCTCCCCCATGCCCATCAACCCGCCGCTGCAAAGCTCCATCCCGGCTGCCTTTACCCGTGCCGCCGTCGCCTTGCGTTCAGCATAGGAATGGGTCGTGCAGATGGTCGGGAAAAAACGTTCGGAGGATTCCAGATTATGATTGTAACGATCCACCCCCGCCGCCTTGAGCTCAGCGGCCTGCGCATCTGTAAGGATCCCCAACGACACGCAAATTGACAGGGGAAACTCACGCTTAATTCGCCGTACCGCGCGGGTAATCCGCTTAAGATCTTCCGGCACCGGTGAACGTCCACTGGTTACAATGCAATAGCGGATGGCCCCCATCTCACTCGCTTCTTTTGCCCCTTGGATCAACTCTTCCTCCGTTTGAAGCGGATAACAGGGAACTACGCCAGAACTGGCACTCGACTGACTGCAATACGAACAATCCTCACTACATCCCCCGCTTTTGGCATTCCGGATAACATGCAGGCTGACTTTCCGTCCAAAATGATGCTGACGCAGCAGAAATGCAGCATGCAACAGGTTGAGCAGATCATTTTCCTCGGACTTCAGAATCGCCAACGCCTCTTCCCGTTGAATTCCCTCTCCCGCCAATACCCTGCGGCTCAAGGCAACCCAATCCAGTTTCATCGCCAGTCCTGTTGTCTTCATCATGATTCTTTCTCTTTGGAACCCTGCTATTCTTGCCATTGAGCAGGAGGACTTTCAAGAATAGAAACCCCTCCCCATATTATTCGCCGGAAAGCGCTTAGATCTGATACTCGTACTCCGATTGATGCACGAAAAATGAGGGACTGATAGCCCAACGTGCTCCTCTGGCTGAGGCGAAGCCGATAGCCAGGAACGGTTGTTGGCCGAATTATCGATATACATTTTTTCGATCATCGATGGTCAGTATGAACACAATTCTTTCTACCTCGTCCACTGAATAGAAAATTCGGTACGGACCTGTTCGGTATCGCCAAGTGGCGGGTGTGGACCCCTGCAACTTGCGAATGTTGGGTCCAAAGTACGGCCCTTGCCGCAACTGGGGGTAAATGTAACTCTCAAGTTTCTTTGGGAGAAACTGGGGTGGCCTCAGCCGTGCTAATGCCTTTTTGAACTCATCGGTCTCAAAGACCCGGAATTCAGACGAATGAACCGCGCCGGTGTTTGGCATCCAGGTATCCCCGTTTCAGGCTTTGCTTGAGTTCTTTGTTTTCCCGGATCTCCGCCATCTCAAACTCATCAACGGTTTCATGATCCTGCACGAAACGTAGCACGGCCGTCTCGATAAAGTTCGAAATGGGTCTATTCTCCCGTTCGGCCACACCTCTGAATAACTGATAGACAGTATCGTCAAGTCGTAACGTCACTGTTTTGGACATGCTCTCCTCCTGTTCTTCATTTCACCGGTGCCCAAGAATACAAAAGAATACATTTGCTATCAATCTGTTTTTGGCTAACACGTGCCGGTTCAGCGGCGCGCGGTAGCGTGTACGCTGCGACCGGATGTTCGGATTGAAAATGAGATAATGAATCAGGAAGAAGATTGTTTCACGCGAAGCCGCGAAGACACGAAGGGGAATTGAATTTCAAACCCTTCTTTTCGCGGCCTTCGCGTGAGAAAATCTGGAACGGCATGGATAAGAAACTGAAACGATCCGAACCACCACCCGCGACATGATGTGATAATACGCCGCTCCAGACTCCACGATCCGGGCTGTTCTCATATGGGCGCCCTCTCCAACAACAACCTTTTGGCCGTCCTCTACTCCCCATAACGGATCTAGTATCGATTATATTGTAAACTATTTTAACTATCTTCCTGTCCCTGGGCGTTCTCCGAACGCAACAAATCAACCTCCGAGCGGAACGCGAGGTAACCTGGACTTTCTGGTTCGGCGATCAATCTCATTCATCAGTCAATGTGCCAAGTTTGTTGAGGACATCGTGAACAGCCTCCGCCGGAAGTTCACAGCAAAAGGTTGCCCGTCGAGCTTTCCAATCCAGACTTTTGACTTGATCAGCCAGGATAACGCCTGAAACCTGGCTTCCGTGCGGAACGCGAACCTCAAACGGATACCCTTTGACCTGGCTGGTTATGGGGCAGAACAAGGCAAGGCCCACCTTGCGATTGTACGACTCTGGGGAGAGAACCAATGCGGGCCGATGGCCCGCCTGCTCATGACCGGCCTGCGGAGTGAAAGAAAGCCAGACAATGTCGCCACGCTTTGGACAATAGGCAGCCATTACCAGGCCTCCTGTCCGACGGCAACCCCCGAGTCACACTCACTATGCCGATTCCGCGCAGTGACTCCTTTAAGCAGTTCATCGAGCCGGAAACGAGGCCGTCTTGCCGGAGCAATCACAATCTGACCATCCTCTACTGCCACATTCACCGAAATGCCAGAACTCAAATGCGTGTCCTGCGCTACAGACCGAGGAATCCGCACCGCCAAACTGTTCCCCCATTTCTGAATCTTCGTAATCATATCACATATCTCCTATGTATATACTATGAAGATACATCCGCAATCCCCTGTCTGCAAGTCATAATATGATCTTCTTGCCGAACGGCGCCCTAGTGGTTGTTCATTTTCTTCTGCGCACACGGGAGGCGTCAGCGGCGCGGCTTGCCGCGTACGCTGAGCGCCTTGGTTCGGGCTTTTATATATTCAACTCCTGGCAGACCTGAAAAGTGTTCGTCTTGAGTCCAGAGCGTTGCCTGTTCCGACCAAGCAGTCGACAAAATGAAGCTATCAGCCATGGGGAGGCGGTGTTTAAGGCTGATCAAAGCCGCACGGAGCGATAATGGCTCTGTGAGGTCGATCACTTTGCCCTGTTTCATCTGACCGATGGCCTGCAAAGCCTTTTGTTCATCGGCTACCGCATTCACTTTCTTGAAGACTTCGTAAAGGCAAACCACGGGAACCAAGAGGTTGTCGACGTCTTCGATCAGCGGGGCAAACACATCGGCATTTCCTCCTTCAAACAGGAACTCAATCCAACCTGACGTGTCAACCACATTCATGTCCGGTCCGCCTCGTCACGCGTAAACTTGGCATCAAATCCCTTCAAGAAGCCCCGCATGCTGCGCATGGCACGCACGGGGATCAACTCGATACGGTCGTCAAAACTAATGACCTGCAGGCGCTCACCCACCCGAATGTGATTTCGCTTACGCACCGCAAGAGGAATCACAACTTGAAATTTAGGGGATACAGTTACAGTATTCATACTATCGATCTCCTATCTGTAATACGTATATCAGATCGATAAACATGAAGTCAATTATTCATTATTCCCGAACGGTCAACTTGAGTTTCGGCGCGTCAGCGACGTAAACTCCGAGGTGTGGTTCGCCCAATTATTCGTAATGCGTCCACAGTCGGATGATTTTAACCGTCTTGACGTCTTCCAGAACCTGATACACCAGTCGG
>Ga0209697_10003982_pt1 | contig 19614 bp, 20 predicted proteins | sample AliMusrvi5mmetaG_FD_184115 | JGI IMG/M metagenome (GOLD analysis project Ga0209697, IMG submission 184115) | Freshwater lake bacterial and archeal communities from Alinen Mustajarvi, Finland, to study Microbial Dark Matter (Phase II) - Alinen... | ecosystem: Environmental > Aquatic > Freshwater...
GACCATGGCCTATGGCACCCAGGTGGTGATGCATGACCTTGACTTCGAGATCCTTGACAAGGACATCTTCGTCATCATGGGCTGCAGCGGTTGTGGCAAGAGCACTCTCCTGCGCCACCTCATCGGCCTGTTGGAGCCGGCGCAAGGCTCGATCTTCTATGACGGCAAGGACTTCACTGCCACCGATCCTGCCGAGCGAACCCCCATCATCCGGCGCTTTGGCGTCATGTATCAATCCGGCGCGTTGTGGTCGTCTCTCACCTTGGGTGAAAACATCGCCGTGCCCTTGGAGGAATCCGGCAAAATCCCGGCCAAGACGTTGCGCGACCTCGTGGCCTACAAGTTGGCGCTGGTCGGACTTGCCGGCTATGAGGACTTTTACCCGTCTCAGATCAGCGGTGGCATGAAGAAGCGTGCCGGCATCGCCCGCGCCATGGCGCGCGACCCGGACCTGCTCTTTCTGGATGAACCCGGTGCCGGACTCGACCCACTCAGTTCCCGTCGTCTCGATGATCTGATCCTCCGCCTGCGCGACAGCCAAGGCACCACCATCGTCATCGTCACCCACGAACTGGCCAGCATTTTCAACATCTCCAACAGGGCGCTCTTTCTCGATACCGCCAGCCACACCCAAGGCGCCTTGGGCAATCCCTGCGACCTCCGCGACCACTCGGACAACCCCGCCGTACGCCTCTTCTTGAACCGCGGAACTCCACCCTCGTCACCACCATGAGCAAAAAAGCCAGCCCCACCCTCATTGGAATCTTCACCCTTGTCGGGCTTCTTCTCGCCGGCGGGGGGCTCTTGCTGTTTGGTGCCGGCAAGTTCTTCGAGAAGTCCAGCAACATCCTGCTCTATTTTGACTCGAGCGCCAACGGCCTGCTCGTCGGCTCGGACGTCCGCTTCGGCGGCGTCCGCATCGGCCGCGTCACTTCCATCAAGGTGCTCATTGATCGCAAGCGCAACCGCAAGATCATCCCCGTCGTGGTGCAACTCTCCGAAAAGGACTTGGCCGCCGTCGGCTCGACCTCCTGCGCCGGCATCGACTTTGCCTCCGAGGCCGGGGTGAAACAAGCCGTCAGCGAGGGCCTGCGCGCCCGCATGAAACAGCAAAGCCTGCTCACCGGCCAACTTTACATCGAATTCGACATCGTGCCCGAGCTTGAAAGCTTCACCTATCAACCTGACGTCAAACCACCCTACCCCACGGTGCCCACCGTCGGCACGGAAATCGATGAACTCGTATCCGGCATCGCGTCTGGACTCAAGAAGTTCAACAGCCTCGATATCGCCAGCGCGATGAATGAACTGCGCGACGTGCTGGCCGGCGCCAAGACGCAGATCGCAGCCCTGAATATGAAGGAGATCAATGACAACCTCGTGGGCATCACCGCGGACGTGCGCAGCCTAACCGGAAACGAAAAACTAGCCAAATCCATCGACAGTCTGGACGATGCCATCACTCAGATCGACAAGCTGGCAAAAAGGGCCAACCAAGGCATGGATCCCCTATTGCAGGATCTGGAAAAAGTCATGCAACAGGCCAATGCGGGCCTGGCCAAAATCGACGTGGCGGCGGCGGACGTTTCAAAGCTGGCAAACCCCCGTTCGCCCGTGCTGTTGCGCATGCAGAACGTGATGGATGAAACCGAACGTGCCACGCGGGCCCTCAAGGACCTCGCCAACGATCTCAAACGCAACCCAAACGCCCTCGTCAGCGGGAAAAACCACCAGCCGTGAAACTCCATCGCATCTTGCCATGGCTGCTGCTCCTCAGCGGTTGCGGCGTCCTCCAGCCCGTGAAGGACCTCGCCGTTCGCCACCTGCTCGATCCCCTCGTTGCCGAGCGGCCTCTAACATCCTCCGCGCCGGCCATCGCGATCAAACGCCCTTCGCTCCCCGAGTATCTCGACCGCCAGCAACTCGTCACCCGCAAGGGAGATGAACTCGTGCTGAGTGAACTGGACCTGTGGGCCGAGTCGTTGGACGTCGCTGTTTCACGCGTCACTGCCAGCAATCTCAGCCGCCTAACCGGCTCGATGAACATCCGGCCCGTGGAAAATTTCACCACCCTCGACTACACCACTCTGCTGGAACTCAATCTCACCCAATTCGAACCGGACGCGGCCAACACGCTGATCCTCCAAGGGACCTGGAAACTCCAGCCGGTTGATGGCAAGGAAACCCACTCCCACTTCTTCCGCATCGAAGTCCCGATCGCCTCCACCCCGCATTCCATGGCCGCTCGCGTCACCGCCATGAACCGTGCCCTCGAACGCCTCGCCCGCCAGATTCAGACATCCTGAGCCGTGCGGGAAAATAATTGCATTTTGGGAAACTGAATGAACCCAACAACCCAACTGGATCCGGGCAGGATGCCCGGACCACGGTGGCGCGGGCATCCTTGCCCGCTGCCAAGCTCCTGGCAGTCTCATACATTTTCCCCTGGGGTCAGGATGTCTGAGATTGTTGCCAACCAGCACCAACAATCTTCTTGATGACCTTTGCTTTCAAGGGGTCACTGGTCTCGTGGCAGCATCAATCCGCTGTGCTGGGATGCGCTTTGCTTTTCGCCAGTGCCTCGAAGCCGGAAATCACGTCGAAGAGTTCCTCGTCGATGCCACTCTGGCGCAAGCGGTGGAAGGTGCCGTGAAGGGTTTCCAGCAAGTCGTCGATATTCTTGTCGGCGCGCTGCATCGCGGCGAGGCGGCTGGCGTTTTCGCTGGCGAGGGATTCGGCGCAGGCCCGGAACAGTGAGATGAATAGGTATTCGCGGATGAGTGCGCGAAGCGTGTCGGTGCTGTCACTCATAACCTCAGGTAGGTTTGCGGTGGGCCAGGGGATGTTGGCCAGGCCCTGTGCCCATCCCGCGTCGAGTGGCAACAAGCGTTGGCCGGCCGGCGCGTAGAGCGCCCCGGACTGCGGACGATTGTGGAAAACGTAAAGTTGCGCATACTCGCCTGCACTGCGCTTGGCTTCGCTTGCAACCTGAATTTGCCCGACGAGCGCAGTGATGGCCTGGACGGAATCGGGTACGGCAAAGACTCCCAGCAACGGCAACTCTGCGTCCAACAGCCGCGCCTGAACGCGCTCGCCGACGGCCCAAATCTGGGGAGTGCCGGGCACCGCGGCGAGAGCCTTGATTGCATACTCGGCTACTACATCATTGAATTGGCCCACCAATCCCTGATCCGACCCGAACACCACTGCGCCGATCTCAGCCGCATCGCGGGCTCCATTCCGTTCGATCAACGGCACCGCCGGCCCGCGGTCGCGCAAGCACACGCGCAACCCCAACTCCACGGTTCGATTGTAGTCAGCAAGCGCGCGTACCGATCTTTCGTATTGGCCGATGCTCGACGCGGCAAGGGCTTTCATCGTGCGGACGACGGCTTGAAGATCGCCGGCACTCTTGATCTTGCGGCGCAGGCTCGCGGTGGTGTCGCTCATGGCTTTTCCTTGGTCTTGCCTTGCGGCGTGGGCTGCGGCTCGGACTGCGGCTCGGACTTGGGTTCGGCTTCCGGCTTGGGCAGGAAAGGGGCAAGCGCTTGGCGCGCGATTTCGATGACCGCTTTGCGGTCGTCATCGCTCAACTTGTCAGCGCTTGCGAATCGCGCGCACACCTCTGCCGGGATATGGGCCGCGGCCTCATGCACGGCGTGCTCGGCGTCCTGCATCTGCTCAAGTGGCACCGGGTCGAAGAGTTCGGCGATCAGGGCCAGCAGCACGGCGATCTGGGCTGGCACCGGCACCGGGGCGCCCTCCGGTTGCTTGAGGCAGGCACGGATGCGCCGGCCGTGCTCGATGCTCTTGCGGGTGTTATCATCGAGGCGGGCACCGAAGCGGGCAAACGTCTCGAGTTCCTCGAACTGGGCGTAGGCCAGCTTGAGATCGCCCGCCACCGCGCGGTAAACCGCGAGTTGCGCCTTGCCACCGACGCGCGAAACGGATTTGCCCACGTCCACCGCAGGCAACACGCCCAACTCGAAGAGCGACGGCGAAAGATAGATCTGCCCGTCCGTGATGGAAATCAGGTTGGTCGGAATGTATGCGGAAATGTTTTGGGCTTCGGTCTCGATGATCGGCAGGGCGGTGAGCGAGCCTCCACCACGGTCCTTGCCCAGATGCGTCGCTCGCTCTAACAGTCGTGAATGAATATAGAAGATGTCGCCTGGAAACGCTTCGCGACCGGGCGGCCGGCGGAGCAGCAGGGAAAGCTCGCGATAGGCGCGGGCGTGATGGGTGAGGTCGTCATAAACGATGAGCACGTCGCGGCCCGCTTCCATGAAATGCTCCGCGATACTGGTCGCGGCATAAGGCGCGATGTAAGCGAGACCTGGCGGGTCGTTGCCCTCGGTCACCACCACGACCGTGTAGTCCATTGCGCCCTGTTCCCGCAACATGGCCACGGTCTTGGCCACTGCAGATGCGCGCTGACCAATGGCGCAATAGACGCAGAGGACATCCTTGCCGCGCTGATTGAGAATGGTATCCACGGCGATGGCGGTCTTGCCCGTCTGCCGGTCCCCAAGGATCAATTCGCGTTGGCCGCGGCCGATCGGGATCAGCGCGTCGATGACTTTAAGGCCTGTTTGGAGCGGCACAGTGACTGGCGCACGGTCCATGATCGGTGCCGCGGGGCGTTCGATGGGCAGGCGCTGGTTGGTGACTAACAGACCGTTGCCATCGAGCGGGCGGCCGAGGGGGTCGATGACGCGGCCCAGCAATCCGTCACCCACGGCCACGTCCATGACGCGGCCCGTGCGCTCGACCTCATCGCCAGCGTGCAGATGCGCATAGTCGCCGAGCAACACGACACCGATGGAGTCCTCGTCCACGTTGAAGGCGATGCCGAATCCCCCGCCGGGAAACCCGAGCAACTCCTCGAAGCCGACGTTGGGCAGACCCGATACATCCGCGATGCCGGTGGAGACCGTCGTGATCGTGCCAATTTCACGCATCACGAGCTGCGGTGTGAAGGCTTCCCGCGTTTGGCTCAAATTCGTAAACGCACGATCGAAAACACTCTGCAAGCTTGCGGGCACGGCGGTCATTGGCGCTTGGCCTCGGGCTTGGGTTCTTCGGGCTTGGGTTGTTCGGCCTCGGGCCCGGCCTTGGCGTCTCGTTGGTCATTCTCATTCAAGAGTTCGGCAACTCCCTTTTCCAGCGATGCGAGGTAGTCCGCGATGCTCCAGGCCACCTTGTGTCCATTGGTGGTGAGTTCGATCCCGCTGACCAACTCTGGAGCGGTCACGAAGCGAAGGTGAATATCCGCCGCGAAGGTTTCGTTGAGCGCATTTTGGATTGCCGCTTGCTGGTCTGCCGGCAAGTCGAACGCGCTGCGCACCAGCGCGGGTTCGGACGCGGTTTTGAGGGCATCCCCGAGGCCGCTTTTCGCCGTGCCATCCATCTCGCGCAAGCGGCGGGTGAACACCTCTCCCATCCGCTCTTCCAGACTCGTCGTGGCCAGGTCTAGCAGCGCCTTGCGTGCGATGGCAAACACTTCGTCCTGAGTCCGGCGAATGATGGCCTGACTCAAGTTATGCGCGTCGCTTTGCAGCGTCTCCCGGCGCTTGGCGCCTAATGCATCGGCGGCCTTGCGCGCTTCGTCAAGCAGCCGCTGACGCTCGGCTTTCGCCTCGTCCGTCGCCTTGGCCAGGAGTGCGGCGCGCTGTTGGTCGAACTCCTCGTTCTTGTGCTGGAACTCGTCGCGCTCCTGCTTGGCCGCGGCCGTTTTCGCATCGGCATCGGCAAGTTGCGCGGCAATCCTCTTCTCCCGCTCATCGATGGCGTGGAGGATGGGCTTGTATAGAAAACGCTTCATCAACCCCACCAGGATGAGGAAGTTGAGTGTTTGCGCGCCGACGGTGAACCAATCGATAAGCATGGCTTACTTTCCCGCCGCTTGGGAGATGACATGGTTCCAGAACGGATTGGCGAAGATCAGGATCATCGAAACGACAAAACAATAGATGGCCGTGGACTCGATCATTGCCAGACCGACAAACAGGGTGCGCGTGATGGTGGCGGAGGCGTCCGGTTGCTGCGCCAGCGAAGTGAGGGCGGAAGCGACCGAGCGCCCTTCACCCAGCGCCGGCATCATGCATCCGATGCTGGTCGTGAAACCGGCGGTAACGATGGACGCCACCGCGATGATTGTCATGTTATCCATGGTATGTTATGGGGTTGTAGTTTGCGTGTTGTTGGATGTCGCGGGCACCGGCTTGGGCTTGCGCGTGTTGGTTGCGGCCGCGATGTAAACCGCGGCGAGAATGCTGAAGATATAGGCCTGCACCATCCCGGTTAGGAGCCCGAGGGCCGTCATGACAATCGGGAAAATGAACGGCGTGATAGTGAGCAGAATGCCGATGATCATCGCCCCGCTCATCATGTTTCCGAACAACCGCACTGCCAGGGCCAACGTGCGGGAGACCTCGCTGATGACATTGAAGGGCAGCATGATGACCGTCGGCTCGACATAAGACTTGAGGTAACCTGCCACGCCCTGATCCTCGATACCGAACATCGGCACGGCCACCAACACACACAGTGCGAGTGCGGCAGTGGTGGACAGCGATCCCGTCGGTGGTTCGTACCCGGGAATGACGGTGCAGAGGCTCGCGGCGGCAACAAACAGGAACAGCGTGCCCAGAAAGCCGAGGTATTTCTCCGGATGCCGCAGGCCGACTTCCCCGATTTGCTTCGCAATGCCCGTGACGACCATCTCCAGCAGGTTCTGCCACCGCGAACGGGTGTGTTCCGTGGTGAGCTTGCGGGTGATGAGTTTGGAACCGACGGCTAACACCAGCATCAGTCCCCAGGTGAACACAATCGTGGCGTTGAGTTTGAGAAACCCGTGTTGCCAGAAAATCATCTCATCGGGACTAAGGCGCATGGCGGGCCTCCTGAGTCGTGCGATTTTGAGGTCCTAACGAAGGGCGTGTCAGCCAGGTCACCGCCAGGCGGGCGATGACAAATCCGAGCAGACATGCAATCAGGCGCATGGCATGGCCCTGCCCGACAAAGTAAAATCCAGCCATTGCAATGCTCATCCGCAGCAGCAAGCTGCCGAAAAACCACAGCGCCGGGCGGCGCGACCCAAGCCCCTTGCGCAGCGTCCACCACAGACCACCGAAGAAGATCACCCCGAGCATGCCGCCTGCGGCCAAGGCCAGCAGAAATGTTAGATTGTCATGCATCGTCGTCCTCCTGGTCTTTGCGCATGGCTTTTTCCTCCTTGGACACCCAATGCCAGGCATTCCAGCAGCCGAGCATAAGCCCCGCAACCAACAGCGCCAGGGTCCAGGAATGGGTGCCCGGATGGTGCTTGTCCAACCACAGACCAAGCGCGGCACCGAGCAGCGTCGGAATCGCCACCGACCAACCGATGAGCCCCATCATTCCCAAGCCGAACCAGACGCCCTGGGTGGATTTGCGCGCCTTGATCTTGCGCGCCGCCTTCGCGCCGACTTGTCCGGCGAAGGATGACTCGGGCCTGGGCTTCCTTGTTGGTTCGTCACTCATGTTGGAAAATCGCAAAACGATGCAGAAACCCGCTTTCCAGTTTGGCCATGACCGCGCGGACGCTTTGCGCGTGTTCGTCAGTGGTTAGATACTCCCGCTCAACCAACTCGTGCAAGTGGCCGAGGGCCGCTCCGCCCTGCGCGCGGCGCACCGACACCAGGACATCCGCGCCGGTCTTGACCAGCACGCCTTCGTCCACGGCCACGAAAACCTCGCCTTCCGATGCGGTTTCGTAAATCAGAATGCCCGGTACCAGGGCGGCCACGCAATCGAGCCGGCGCGGCAGGAGCCCGAATGCTCCCGCGAGCGTCTCCGCGACGATGCGCGACACGCCGGTCTTCTCGGCGAAGACCTGAAACGGCAGCAATATTTTAAGATGCATGAGTGTCAGCGGCATGTTTCCTTGAAACCCTCCAAGGGTTTGGCTTTGTCTAACATAATCGTGTTTTCTGCTCTACTTATTGATGGTTTGCTGCCGAAAGTGCCGTGTGCCGTGTTTTGCGCCGGCCATGCCTAAGGATGCTCTGACGCGGACGCTTCCGCAATGGGGTGAAAACCCACCATGGGTCGATTTCCGATCGCTTGTGCAAGGCCACCCAGCAGCCCGCGCAGTCCGCCCCAAAGTCCGTGCCATTCCGGGTGAAACTCCACTTCCTCAAGCTCCCGGATGCGGACTTCGCTATCCCGCGGAAATCCGCCCACTCCGCATCTTTTCCTTCTCCCACTAACCGATTCTGCCAGATTCCAGCCGTTCGGACGAAATCCCCCGCCTTGAACTCACCCCACCCAGCCACGTTCGCAAGTCGCGCCTCAGGGAGGGTGGGCGTCCTCGCCCACCAGCCAATGAATCGTGAAAGAACCGCGCCTAACGCGCCCTTCCTTCCTCCTCCCATTGGCTCACAACAGGAATGTCGTGACTCCGAAGAACCTCCTCCCAACCAATTTCGCCCTTCCCAAATCCGCCGTTTCTGTCAGATTCCATCCGTCCGGAATATATCCGCCCCCTTGAACTCAACCCACCCAGCACCCGCCAGAAGGACAGCGAACCGTTGCAAAGCGGAGATATGGGCGTTTCCCGGCATCTCCCAAAGACGATGCCGGACCAGCATTTACCATGCGCCCCTCTCAGCGCATGCGTGTTCATGCATTCGGGAAGGGGACTCGACAGGCCGAAAAATCCCCAAATGTCTGTTATTTGAGACTGACCCCATCGATTAGAGAACCCAGTATCTTGGTTAGGATTCCCAAAATGATTGAACCGGCTGACAGGCGGCACGGCTGTGGTGCCGGGCCCAATTGGCCACTCGGGTTTCGCAACGGCTTCCCGTTCCCTAATTCTCCTGACCACGATTTCAGATGTTTCGGGAGAAATTCGACTTGTCAGAAAATCCAAGGATTCCACAATGACTAAAAGGCCGTTCTTCCATGCACTTTGTCCTTCCACTTCCTGAATCTCCCGAATCCAATCCAAACGGCATGAGCTTGTTTTCATGAGCACATGGGATGTGACCACCCGAAAAATGGCTGCGGCGGGAAAGCGCCAGCAACGCGAAGCATTGAAGCGCCAGAAGGAGTTGGAACGCCGCATCAAGGAACAGGGGAAACTCACGGCGCTCGAACAGGCCCGCCTTGAAGTGGACGCGCACGAAAACGCGCTGGATGTCTTGCTTTCCATTCACAAGGAGCAGAGTGCGCCGTTTGATTGGGGCAGCTTTGCATCGGCGCTCCCGCCGCACGAGCCTCCGAAACTGGCACGCCATGAATTTGCGGCGTTGCTTCGTCGGGCCGTTTCTCGCGCCGTGCCATCCGTCGAAGCCGGAAAGCCTACGGTTGAGCAAGCGAGGCTGCTTGACGAGCGAGAGCACCAAGTCTCGCGAACGGATTACGAAAAGGACGTGACGCAATGGGACAGGATGCGTTCGTTAGCCCGGAGGGTGCTTGCGGGCGATGCGAATGCCTACTCTGAGGCACTTTCGGAATTATCCGCGCTTTCCGAGATCGCGAATCTTGGCTCTTCCATCTCGGTGACGATTCGCGAACCCGGTCTGATCGAATGCACGCTGAAAGTCGGCGGACGTTACAAAGTCCCGCCCGAGATCAAGTCGTTGACGGCGGCAGGAAAGGTCTCTGTCAAAGCAATGCCGAAGGCGCGGGCACATGAGATATATCAGGACTATGTGTGCGGCTGCGTGTTGCGCCTCGCGCGGGAGGTGTTCGCGTTGCTGCCGGTCGAGACAATCTTGGCTACCGCAACCGTTGAAGTGCTTGATTCTCGCACCGGGCTCCTCACGGAAAGGCCGGTGCTCTCCGTGGCCATCCCCCGCGCCACCAACGACCGTCTCGACTTCGAACACCTCGATCCCTCGGATTCGCTGGAAAATTTCCAACATCGGGGAGACGTTATGGCATCGCGGAAATCGGGGGAATTTGTGCAGATTGTGCCGCTAACTCCGGCCGACCTCGCACAAGCCCGTTCAGAAAAAATAGGTTTTTCCGCGCTTGATGCCCGAGTTAGGCAATTTCGTGCCGAGTTAGGCACAAAGCTCAAGCCCGTAACGCCCGGAATCGACCAACCACCCGAAGCAAATGCTTCACTCCTATGAATCACTTTTTCTTTTATCTATCCTTGCTTCTCGGCTGTGCGCTGGCCGTGATGAACTTCCTGAAACAACGTGCCGAAAAGGCGCTGGTCGAAGCAAAACGAAAGGCTGAGGCTGCCTGCCACGAAGAGAAACGGAAGGCAGAGGCGGCACGCAACGAAGCGCATGAGGCAATGGTCAATGTCCAAGCGGCTTTCGAGCGAAAACAAGCGGAACTGGATTCATTTGGGGAAAGCGTTCGAGCGCACTACGAAGGAGAAGCACGAAAGACAGTGGATGAAGTCACCGTGCGGCTGAGCCAGACACTCGCCGAATTGGAGCAATTGCGGGGGTATGCATCGCTGAAGGACGCAGAGGCGGAAGTCAGGATGACCCTCGCTGAAGCGCTGGAAGAGGCCACGGCGCTTCGGCAGGAGGCTCAGACGTTAGTGGAACAGGCGCGGAACTCTGCCGAGGACGAGCGACGGCAGGCACAGCAACGCGCCCGTGAGATTCACAATCAAGCGGAGGCCCGTCTCATCCAAGCTGCGCGAGATGCCGGGCATATCGTCAGCGCCGCGGAGCGGAGGGCCACGGAAATCGGCGGTGACGCTTATGCGGCTTTGCGGGACAAGGAACTTCTTGAACGCGCAGCGCAAGCCATTCGAAACGTGATCGAAGGCTATGGCGACAGATACATCATTCCCACCCATAGTTTGCTTGATGATCTTGCCGTGGATTTCGGCCACACTGCCGCAGGCGAATCTCTCAGGTCTGCGCGGGAGCAATCGCGGCGGATGGCGGGACAAGGTGAAGCGGCAGCGTGCGACTATGTGGAGACGAGCCGCCGTGAAACCGCGATCCGCTTCGCGATTGACGCGTTCAATGGACGTGTGGACGCGATTCTTTCCACCGTGAGGCACAACAATTGCGGCACACTCGAACAACAAATCCGCGATGCTTTCAGCTTGGTGAATCTAAACGGTCAGGCATTCAGGAACGCGCGCATTCTGCCCACTTATCTTGACGCGAGGTTGGCGGAATTGAAGTGGGCCGTAGTCGCGCAGGAATTAAAGCTCAAAGAGCGTGAAGAGCAGCGTGCGATTCAGGAGCAAATTCGCGAAGAGGAGAAAGCCCGCCGGGACTATGCGCGAGCCATGCAGGAAGCCGCGCGGGAAGAGGCCACAATCAGGCAGGCGATGGAAAAGGCCCGTGCCGAAGCGGAGCATGCCACCGCGCAGGAGCGGGAAAAGTTGGAGGTTCAACTTGCGGAACTCGCCCAGCGACTTACCGAGGCGGAGGCCAAGAATCAGCGTGCCCTTTCGATGGCCCAGCAAACACGCGCAGGACACGTTTATGTGATTTCCAACATCGGCGCATTTGGAGAGGAAGTATTCAAGATCGGACTCACGCGCAGGCTTGAACCGCTTGATCGGGTTGCAGAGTTGGGAGGTGCCTCGGTTCCATTCACTTTTGATGTTCACGCGATGATATACAACGACGACGCTCCGGCACTTGAGCAACTCCTGCACAAGCATTTCGATGACCTCCGGGTTAATAAGGTGAACTACAGGAAGGAGTTTTTCCGCATTCCGTTGGAACGAGTCCGCGAATTCGCAGTGCAAAACAAGCTCGACGTGACGTTCACGATGACGGCGGAAGCCAGCGAATACCGCGAGACCTTGGCGTTGGAGAAAATGCCACCCGCCGCGCGGGAGAAGTATCAATTACGCGAAATGGAGGATGATGTAATTGGGGGTGAATAGGGAACCCCAGGCATCATGAAACGGATTTTTCAACGTCTGATTCTGTCTTGTTTGTTGATGTCTCATGTTTTGGCGGCGGATGGGGAAAATTACTTGCTGGTGTAAGGGCAATCCGATAACATTCGCCCGCAACACTGGTAAAATATATGGACTTGATTTCGGCGGTGACAACTAGGAAGTCACGGACTTCATGAACCGCACATTTCCGCGCTGGCTGGAACGTCAGTGGAACCCGCCCGATAGGCACCGGGGAGAGGTGGCAGTTCCGCGCTCCACCCGGGCGTCATTCCCGCACCAGTTCACCGGCAACGTCTGCGGGCTTTGGTTGGTCATCCGTCCGGCGAAGCGGTGAAGGCTTCAGAAGTTCTCTCAATTGGGAATGGTACCAGTCCCCGCATGGTAACATTATGCTTGCACTGGTCGGGTTTGCTGGGCAGGTTTCTGGCACGGCGAGGGCCTTGAGATTCGAGTATGCGGGCGTGGTCTGTCATGTGATGGCCCGCGGTCCTGATGTTTGAAAAGACTCTCTGCGGTTAAGTTGTTTCTGGCGTTTCGGGGGGATTCTTCTTCTTCGCTTCGTCGATCACCCCGATCATATACAGCGCGCTTTCCGGCGCGTCTTTGAATTCATCACGCAGGATGCGTTCACAGCCGTCCAGCGCGTCGTTGAGACTGACGAGCTTTCCGGTGAGGCCGGTGAATTGTTCGGTCGTGAAAAACGGCTGCGTGAGAAACCGTTCCAAGCGGCGGGCACGGGCGACCACGTTGCGGTCTTCCGGCGAAAGCTGTTCGAGGCCGAGCATGGCAATGATATCCTTGAGTTCCGCATATTGCGCGAGCGTGCGCCGGATTTCCTGTGCCAGGGCGTAATGCCGTTCTCCGACGATGCCCGGCGTGGCCATCTTGGAACTGGATTGCAGCGGGTCGATCGCCGGGAACAGCCCTTCGCTCGCCCGCTTGCGCGAGAGCACGATCGAGGCTGACAGATGGGAGAACGTATGCACCGCCGCCGGATCGGTGAAGTCGTCGGCCGGCACGTACACCGCCTGGATCGACGTGATGGCACCGGTATCGGTATTGGCGATGCGCTCTTCCAAACCCGCTAACTCGGTGCCCATCGTCGGCTGATAGCCCAGCCGCGACGGCATCTGCCCCATCAAGCCGGACACTTCCATGCCGGCCTGAATGAAGCGGAAAATGTTATCTATCAGCAGCAGCACGTCGCGGTGCTCGTCGTCGCGGAAATACTCGGCCATCGTCAGCGCGGCGTGGCCGACACGGAACCGGCTGCCCGGCGGTTCATTCATCTGCCCGAAGAGCATCACCATGTTGGGTAACACACCGGCCGCCTTCATGTCGCGGTAGAGTTCCTCGCCCTCGCGACAGCGTTCGCCGATGCCGCAAAAAATGCTCACGCCCTCGTGGTGGCCGATCATATTGTGGATCATTTCGGTTAGCAACACCGTCTTGCCCACGCCAGCGCCGCCGAACAGTCCCGCCTTGCCGCCTCGCTCCAGCGGCACGAGCACATCAATGGCCTTGATGCCGGTTTCAAAAATCTCCGACTTGGTGGAACGGCGAGCCAGCGGTGGTGGTGCCCGATGCACCGAACGCCATCGGACATCGGACAATGCCGCCTCACGGTCGATGGTGTTGCCAAACACATCGAACATCCGCGAGAGAATCCCTTTGCCCACCGGTGCCATCAAGGGCCCGCCGCTATCCGTCACCGCCATCCCGCGAGCCAGACCCTGGGTTGGCGTCAAGGCAATCCCGCGCACCTGCCGGGCCTCACGCTGCGCCAGCACTTCAATGACGATCCGCCCGTCATCACCGGCGCGCAGCACCGAATAAATCGGCGGCAAATGCCCATCGAAGCGGACATCCACGACACTGCCACGCACCGCGACCACCGTGCCGACATTTGCCGCTGCGGGTTGTGCGTCGGGCGACGAGGGCGGGGGATTTCGACATGGCATGCTCATGACTGGGAGTGGCGGCCGATGTTGCTAGGCTTGCCCCAGCCACTGCCGTGCCTTGGTCGCTTTGGTGTGATCGTAGTATTGGATCGTCGCTTTCGTGAACGGTTTGCAGAATGTCGCCATGCCTTTTTGCCATTGCTTCTCGCCGACCACCGCCAGGCGCTCGATGTCCCGGAAATGATGCATTGCAAACTTGGTGTCTTCCCACACCGCCCCGAACGTCCAGCCATGAAAACCCGTCATGTCGAACAGCACGCGTATTTTCCCATGCAGCCCGACGAGTCGCTCGAACTCAGGCACGAAGTGCTCGTAATCCGCCTTTTCCAGCTTTCCGCTGACATGGACGACAAGCAACTTCCCGTCGTTTTCCTCAGTGAGTTGAATGGGCATGTAGGACTCCTTTCATTGGTTTGGAATTCGTTGCAAACGGGACTGCGAAGGGTTCGCGGACACCGCTTGTTGTCATGACAGTTTGTAAGTCCGATGGTTGAATATCAAATCAACCACCAAGCTGGAATGAGCACCTTGAAGCCTCTTTCCGGTCGGAGACTAAGCCGTGGTCCGGCCGTCTGCAAATGGGGTATTCACCCCACAGGCACCCTAGACTTGTGGTCCGGCGCGGCGGCGGGCGCCTCTGGGGGCAGATGCTCCGGCAAGTCAAGACGGGCCTCGCCGATCCGCCTGTCAGCCATCCTCTAAGACATAGACTCGCGGCGGGGACGCCCGATACAGTTCGGTTAGCAGATTGATTGGCAATTGATGGCTCCGGGCAGGATGCCCGGACCACGGTGGCGCGGGCATCCTGCCCGCCGCCATTCTTCCTTTCCACTCCGGCTCCGCCTATACGAACAGTATTGGGCGGGGACGCCGCAGCCACCGCAGCTAGCGCGGTTTTTCGATCACCGCGTAGGCGTTGTGATTGTGGATGGACTCGTGGTTTTCGGCCTCGACGCGATACCAGGTGATGGTGGCGTGGGCGTTGGAACGCGACGCGACATTGCGCACCAGGTCCTCGACAAACACCGGGTTGTCATAGGCGCGCTCGGTGACGGCCTTTTCATCGGTGCGCTTGAGGATGCTGAACAACTCGCAACTGGCCGAGCGCTCGACCAGGGCGATGAGATCCTCTATCCAAATCGGTTTGCTGGAACGCACCGCGTAAGTGACCAACCCGCGCTGGTTGTGCGCGCCGCGCGAACTGATCGCCTTGGAACACGGACACAGCGTGGTCACCGGCACCATCACCGTGACCACAAAATCCGTGGTGCCCTCGGCCGAGGCTTCCACTTCAAAACGGACCTCATAATCTAACAAACCGACGATCCCCGAAACCGGCGCCGGTTTTGACAGGAAAAACGGGAACTGGATCTCGAAGTGGGCCTTGCGCGCGTCCAACCGTTTGAGCAGTTCCCGCGGCAGCGACAGGATCGAGTGAACATCAAGGCACCCGCCATGCGAGTGGAGCGCCTCGACAAAGCGGCTCATGTGAGTGCCCTTGAAATGCGCGGGCAAATCCACCGCCAGCGAGACGGTGGCCACCGTGCGCTGGACGCTGCCGCCCTTGTCGCGCACCTCCACCGGAAAGCGCAAGCCCTTGACGCCGACCCGGTCGATCGGCAGGCAGCGGTCATCGCATTCGTTCTGGGTATCGGTGAGTTCCTGCATGAGACGGCAAAGCAAAAGGAGCCGGTCCGTAGGTGCGGACTGGCTCCTAGCGGAAGGAGGGGCTGGCAGCAGCCGCTCAGGGCAGCAGACTGATGGCGCGACTTTGCTTGATCGCCCGGGTGATGCGGCGATGCAGCTTGGCGGACACTCCGGTCACGCGGCGGGGCAGGATCTTGCCCGTTTCGCTGGTGAACTTACACAGCAGTTCCGGATTGGTGCACACGACCTGTTCGGCCGGGATGTCATGCCGACGGCTCGGCATTTTGCGGTTCGCCTTGCGGAAGGCGATACGACGTTCAACGGTTTTTGGCTCGGGCATGGTGGATGTTAGCGAAGTTCGCGGTGAAGGGTGCGTTTTTTGAGGAAATGGTTGAACTTCACCTTTTCAAGACGGCCCGGCGTACGCAGGCTCTTTTTGTTACGCGTGGTGACGTAACGGGAAGTCGGGGTGCCTGCGGCCTTGGCCTCAGTGCATTCTAGGATAATGATGTCGCGTGCCATGTGGGGAATCTTGGGGACGGCAAAACTAGGTCATTCTTCCTCGTCGTCAAGCAAAACTGTTTCAGAATCTTCATCTTCGATCAAATTGCCGCCGCTGAAGCCCACCTCGTTGGATGGCCGGAAGCGCCGATTGCCATATTCCTTCTCCCATTGCGACTGGCATTCCACGGTGAGCCGGGCAAACGGAATGGCCTCCAGGCGGGCTTGCGGAATCTTGCGGTTGGACATTTCACACACACCATAGATGCCCTTTTGAATGCGCCGCAGGGCCTGGTCGATTTCATACAGCGCGTCCTGCTCCTTGGCCAGCACCGAGAGGGCGAAATCGCGGTCGTAGGCGTCGCTGCCGGCGTCGCCCTGGTGCATGCCGCTGCCGGACGCCTCACTGCCTTCGGGCGCATTACGGATGGTGTCGCGGGTCATGCCGGAGAGCGCATCGACCAGATCATCCCTCAGATCGAGCAGGCGCTGACGCTGCTTTTGGATAAAGGCGGGACTGTGGGAGGCGTTGACCCCGCTCGGGGTCGACTCTTCGGCGGCCACGGCGGTAGGCTTGGGCGGCACAAACGGCGGGCGCACCGCCGGCGGCGGCACCGGGAAATCCACCAGCGACGAGCGCTTGACCGCCGGCTTCTTGTGGCTGTCGTCATGTGCGCGGTGGTCGCGCTTGTGCTCCGGCTTGTGCTCCGGCTTGTGCTCCGGCTTGGCGCTTTTGGGGGCGGATTTTTCCGCCACCGTCACCTGAGCCTGCTCTTTGGCTGAGAATTTCGTGTGATTGGCGTGGTTGGCGGGAGGATCTGTCTTCGCGGCACCGACCCGGTCCTTTTTGACAGCGGCGGGTTTGACCTCAGGTGCCGCCTTGGCCTTCTTGGAGCCTGCTTTGCCAGCACGGTGCGCCGACTTGTTCGGAGCCGCTTTGCCTACTTTGGGAGCGGACTTCCCCTTGTTGGGCCCGGCCTTTGCCAGCTTGGCTTTGGTGGGCGCGGCTTTCACCGCCTTGGCGGTCGGCTTGACTTTCGCGGGCGCGGCCTTCGCCGTTCTGGGTTTTGCCTTGACTTGCTTCGGCACGGATTTCACCGCCTTGGACGCAACCTTGGTTGGCCCGGCACCGGCCTTTTTGACGGGAGCCTTGGGGGCGGCCGCGGCTTTCCCTGCCGCTTTGGCTGGGGCTTTCTTCACGGATTTGCCCTTGGCCGGAGCCGCTTTCACCGGAGCCGTCGCACGGGCGCGTGAGGGTGCTGCGTGCTGCGGGCTCTTGGCGGTGGCTGAGTGGTGCGTGGAATGAGTCGCGGACATGTCGCGGAGATTTGGATGTTAGAGTGCTCCCCGGCTCGGCTAGGCGCGAATTCGCCTTATCACCGAAACGGGCGCGGTGGATTAGCCCCTCTTTGTGCCTCCAGCAAGCAGAAAGTTTGGTTCTTGCAAAATAACTCTTTTCACGGATTTGGCCAGAGTGCTTGAAATCCCTGCCAATTCCCCCTAAGCTGCCGCCCTGCCATGCTGCTAAGCGCGATCATCGAAGCCCTGCTCTTTGCCTCCCAAGCCCCCATCACGGCCGACGAACTCGCCCGTCTGGTGCGGGCCCGCGTCGCCGAAGCCGAAGACATCCGCGCCCGCGAACTCGAAGACGGCAAGCAGCCCCCCGCCCTGCCCGAATGGCTCAGCGCCCTCGCCGACACCTCAGCCGAAGACGCCTCTCAGGCGCTTCGCCAACTGCTCCACTCCTATGACGAGACCCAGCGTGCCTTCACTCTGAGCGAACGCTCCACGGGCTGGAAAATTCTCACCCGCTCCGAATATGGCGAGTTTGTCCGGCAACTCTTCCCCGAACGCAAGCCCGAGCGCTTCAGCGGCCCGGCCATGGAAACCTTGGCCATTATCGCCTACCGCCAGCCCATCACCAAGGCCGCCATCGAGGCGGTCCGCGGCGTCGCCTGCGACGGCATGCTCCAAAAACTCCTCGACCGCGACCTCATCCGCATCGGCGGCCGCGCCGACCTGCCCGGCCGCCCGCTGCTCTACGAAACCACCGAATTGTTCTTCGAGCATTTCGGCATCCGCTCCATCGACGACCTGCCCAATTCCTCAGAACTGCGCAAAGTCAAACTGCCCGACCCCACGTCCGTCCCCGCCGACGCCGAACAACAACTGGCCCTCAGCGCCATCGGTAGCCCTGCCCCCCACAACCCGCCTAACCCGCTCCCGTGAACTTAGACGATATCCGCAACCAAATAGATAGCATCGACATTGGCCTGTTAGATCTGCTGTCACGCCGCGCCGAACTGGTACACCAGGTGGGGCTCATCAAGAAGCGCGACGGCCTACAGATCTATGCGCCGGAGCGCGAGGAAGCGTTGCTGCGCAAGCTCGTGGACATGAACTGCGGACGCATGCCGGAACGCTCGATCCGGGCGATTTATCGCGAAATCATGTCCACTGCCCTCGCCCTCGAGGATGATTTGAAAATTGCCTACCTCGGGCCCGAGGGCACCTGGACCCACCAAGCTGCGATCAAGAAATTCGGCCACTCGGTGGCCTATGCTTCGCAGGCCAACTTTGCCGACGTGTTTGATCAGGTGGCACGCCGCCGGGTGGACTACGGGGTCGTGCCGATTGAGAATTCAACGGAAGGTGCCGTTTCCCACACGCTCGATTTGTTCGTTGACTCTCCCCTGCACATTTGCGCTCAGATTTTATTGCGCATCGAAAACGGCCTGATTGCCTCCATCCCCCGCGAGCAAATCAAAATCCTCTATTCCCACCCGCAGGTGTTCGGCCAATGCCGCTCTTGGATATTGAAAAACTTCCCCACAGCCGAACTCATCGAGGTATCCTCCACCACCAAAGCCGCTCAACTCGCCCGCAACCATGCTGCCGATGGTGCGGCAGCCCTCGGCGGCATGCTCGCCGCCGAATTATACGGACTATCCCTGCTCGAGGAATCTATCCAGGACAGCGCCACCAACACCACCCGCTTTTGGGTCATCGGCGAGAAAACCTGCCCGTCCACCGGCAACGACCGCACCTCCATCTTGTTTGCCATCCACGACCGCCCAGGCTCGCTGGTCCATGCTCTGCGTGCGTTCGATCAATTCCAGATCAACCTGTCGAAAATCGAATCGCGTCCCTCCAAGCGCAAAGATTGGGAATACATCTTTTATGTCGATTTGGCCGGCCACTGCGCCGATCCAAAAGTCGCCAACGCCCTAGCAGAACTCGGCAAGCACTGTTCGTTCGTCAAACTCCTCGGCTCCTATCCGGATACTGGCGAGTGACCCGAGCTTCGCGCATGTTCCAGTCGCCTCCCATGGGCCATGCGGGCAAGATGCCCGCGCCACGTGGACCGGGCATCTTGCCCGGAGACCATGCGAGGCGAATGGAGCAGGCGCGAAGATCAATGCATTCTCTCGCCAGGGTCATCCGGGCAGGATGCCCGGTCCACCGTAACGCGGGCATTTTGCCCGCTTTGCCCATGCGAGGCGAATGGAACAGGCGCGAAGATCAATGCATTCTCTCGCCAGGGTCATCCGGGCAGGATGCCCGGTCCACCGTAACGCGGGCATTTTGCCCGCATCGCCCATGCGAGGCGAATGGAAC
>Ga0209697_10003984_pt1 | contig 19608 bp, 18 predicted proteins | sample AliMusrvi5mmetaG_FD_184115 | JGI IMG/M metagenome (GOLD analysis project Ga0209697, IMG submission 184115) | Freshwater lake bacterial and archeal communities from Alinen Mustajarvi, Finland, to study Microbial Dark Matter (Phase II) - Alinen... | ecosystem: Environmental > Aquatic > Freshwater...
GTAAGAAAATATATCAAGAATCAGTGAGATGAAAGAGAGCGTGAACAGTATAAGCAACTAAAATTATTCTCGTTACGTTAATTGTGACGAATACCCCGCAGCTTGCTGCGATTGGGATCCTTTATTTGTTTTTTATTTTTGTTCTTAATATATATACATATTTGCGTTGTAAAGTCAAGCCTGGTCCATATTTCTTCTCTTCACCTTGCATAAAAGAGAGAATCGATTCCACATCAACACAGAGAGAATGTTATACCGAACCGCTTTAGATATCTTAAATTTTCACATTTCATTCAAAGTTTAAGCATCTAAAGTCGTCGGTATATATTCTCCTTCAAAAATATTTTCGTTTTTGATTGAAGAATATATATTTACTATCACAATAATTCCTCATTACATTTCGGACTTATTTGGATAGTAAATATATCTTCGACGTTTGAAAACCTTCAAAAATATTCAGGTTTTCATGGCGTCTCAGTATAAGGTAATGACTAGGCAAACAAATACGCCGTTTCTTCCAGAAATGTATCATAGAGTTTTTCTTTTTTCATCGCTAGGATAAATGGCTTTTTACTATATCAATCTGCGATGAATTCATGGATGTTTTTAGCAAAATTGAAGGTGATGAATCCATTGCTTCCGCTAAATGAATCTTCATTTATAGTCGTTCTCACCTGTTCATAAAGAGCACAGAGTGACTCGGTTTTTTCTTCCTTGTATTCTATGCTGTGGATCAGCTCATGTTTCAGCGTTGCGTCATCAGCGTGTTCATACAGTATAATCATATCCAGATCTGGATGATATCCTCATAGATTTTGTGATATTCATTTCAAAAACAAGATAGGGATGCTACGCGTCACCTTTACCCCCAATCTTTCTCATTCTGTCGCAGAATCTGATCTTTTCAAAATCACAAAATTTTTATCATCTATTTTTATAGATAAAATATCTGAAAGAGCATCTGACTGATCCTCATCTATTGCTAGATCTTGATCGCTTGTCGCTTCGGGAGCGTAAATATTCATGTTCTTTGGGGAACGGAAATAATATATTTTATATAATGAATTATATCCAGATTTTTTTATTTTGCAAATTTTTGAATGAAATTTACAAGCAAATTTTTGAAATTTGCTTAATTCTTGATTCTCGCTATAATATACTATATACCTATTTTAGGTAATAGCATCCAAGGAATGATCAACCACGACAATCAATCATATAAGATAGAAACCACAGAAGAAATACGTGTCTGAGGTGTTTCTCTGAGTAGAAAAAATATCGTCCCCGACGAACTTGCCGACACCTTGTATACCAATGAAGAACGTGCGCTCTTGGGAGAATGAGTAAGTCCTCATGAACTGCATACGCTACGTGCCTTGTTTGGCAAAACATATATCAGTACTGAATATAAACATATCTTGCATCGTTTAGAGAGGTGCAATACACTTCTGAAACACATAGCATCCTCTGATAAAACAGTCTTATTTGTATGTAAGACCTCTTACAATCAACAGCGAAAACAAAAAGGAGAACTCGTGTATCCTTATAACAAAAAAATTGATAATAAAATCCTCATTGATCTTTTCTCTAGGGGAGATGCTGATCTCTTATCATTCAAAATAGATCCACATCAGGTACATGGTCTTTGAGATTCTTATATTTTCACCCCTCAAAAGGTGGTGTATGTTGATGTGATGAATAAAGATTGAGACACACTTCATCAGAGAGGAATCAAGGGAATAAGGATCAAAGATGATGGGCTGAGGTTCATCTCGCTTCTGCCAGATAATGCGGTGAATTATGTGGTGTCGTGATATGACCATGCAATCCTAAGGTCAGATTATCCTCTTGGCAAAGAATATATTGATTATCTGATCGATGAGATTGCTCGTACTACCCAAAAAGGAGGACTCGTTACTTGAATTGATTTTCATCGAAACGATCTTTTAAAGAAAAAGTGAATGATTGAATTGACGCCCAAAGAATATCTGGAAACCCTCAAAACAAACCGAGGAAAAAATACCTCTGGATTCTATTGTTATGAAAAAAAATAGAGAGGAATAATCTATACATACACATTGTTTTATATGATTTCCGCGAATGATATAGTATCATACACAGACTTATTACGATATCATAAATGAATATCGTGTTGGTGGTCGACAAGAAACGAATAAATATATCATCAATATGCAATGCCTTTGAAATTTGCTTTGTTTTTAATTCTGATTATAATAAAGCGTATATTTATTCTATTTTTGATTGATGATGAAATATAAAAATGATGATATTGATTCAAATAAAGCAAAATCAAATAAGGTTAAAACCATAGAAACAGTAAGTGTCTGAACTGTAGAACTGAGTAAAAAGAATGCTATTTCGGATAACCTATTGGATACCTTATATACCAAGGAAGAGATTTTATTGTTGAACGAATGAATAAGTCCACATGAGATAAAAATGATCAACAAATTGTTTGGTAAGAAATATATTATTGCAGAGTGTAACACTATTATCAATCGTCTACAAAAATATAACATGCTTTTACAACGTATAGAATGACATGATCAACAGTATAAAGATTTTTCATTGCTTGGAATTATCGCTACATGAGGATATTTGGATGAACCATATAATAGTTATGAAAACCGAAGTTATGCACGTGAAAAATTAGCCCCTAATAACGAGAGAATAGATGATTGAATTTTAGTAGATCTGTTCTCACAATGAAAGGCAGATATGTTATATCATTCTCTAGATGAAGAAAAATATCTTTTCAATCCCCAAAACATGATATATGTTGATATATTTAATAAGGACTCAAATACTATCAATAGTCTCAGATGAATAAACGATATACGCATAAAAGATGATTCTTTGAGATTTACTGCTCTTTTGCCAGACAATAGCGTAAATTATGTGGTTTCAGGGATTGATGATTGTATAATAAAAGAATCAACCACATTAGGATGATTGTATCTTGATTATTTGACTGACGAAATATGTAGAACCACTAAAAAAGGTTGAATTGTGACATGAATAAAATTTCAACGAAATGATATATTAAAGAAAAAATGAATGAATAGTTTGTTATCAGAAAAAGATATAATAGGATTTTATTGTTATGAAAAAAAATAGACAAAAGTATTATCCTATAAACTGCTTCGCATACCGCTTCGCAGTCAATTTTTCTCCCGTCGACATCTCTATCATCGTACTCCAGTGATACTTATTGGCATGGGTGAAAACGTGTTTTTTTAGATATTCACCCACTTCTGGCTTGTTGTAAAAACTTTGCATCGTATACTCAGATGACTTCAATACATTTCAAACGATATGATAATAGAGCTGAGAAGCTAGAACTTCGCCTAGTAAATAATTGTGATAATAACATGGACTAGAGGTGATATGGATCTTTGATGCCCAGTCAGGCGCATTTCTTCACGCAGGACGTTTGAGCATCTGGTATTTTTCTACAAGATCTCGCCAGAGCGCGTTCAAATCTTGATCAGGATTATCGTACAGTCTTTTTTCGAAATGATACATCACTTGCATCCGGCGGCTTACGACCAATTGCTCGAGACGCAAGGTGGCGATGCATGATTCAGTAATCTTATTTTTTTCTTCATCGCCGATTCCCACAACATCTTGTATCCATTGTGGATGTGAGGAAAATCTGCCAAATAGCATAGCAATCGCTTCAGTCACGAAGGTGTGGGCAGCATCACGCAAGAGATAGGGCGTATGTTCGTAGTCGAGATGTTTATCATAGACAGCATGTCAGAGCTCATGGAGTTGAGTATTCATCCAGTATCCATTGTCTTTGATGTTCGCCAAGATACGCACATCACCCAACTTGTCATGCAGACAGTAGGCGTGTTGCGATTTCCCTTCTTTTTCATACAGATCACTGCGAGTCAAAATACTATCGATAGAAAACCCAATGCTCGTATAGTATTTCTTTGCTAGCTCAACGACATCCTTGCCGTGATAATAGCTATTTAGGTCGATCGGATAGATCTTGGGTGCTTCTTGGAAGAACCTATCTTCATAGTGTCGAGGCATCAATTCCTCTTCGCTGATTTGAAATTTCTTTGCAAGATAGGCATCGATATTTTTTTTCTCAGCGATAAATGCATCACGAGTGAGGACATCAAGTTCTTCAAACAAAGCGCTGATATCTTTGGGATCCTGCTCTCCCAAGGTCAAATGCATATCATGATAATTCCTATATCACAGCTCTCTCGCTATCTCATTGCGCATCTTCACGATTTTGATCACGTCATCAGCGACTTCGTTACTCACTGTTTTACTCGCGAGTCGCGCTTCTTGTACCTCATTACTGCTTTTGGAATCAGTTAGAATCTTTTTTATCTCATTGTCTGTACATTTTTTCCCCTGCACCTCAGCTCTAAAGGTCGCAAATTTTTTTTCAATCTGCGTCTGGAGATGGATGATCGCTTCCAATTTTTTCTCATCAGCCTGACTTCCCTGATAGGACAAAAATAAAATTTCCAACTGACGTTTCAAGAGTGGATCTCCTACACTTCACGATGCGATAAACTCCTTGATCTTCGCAAACTCCTCTCTACTGGTATACACCTTTTCAAGGGCAATTTCCAAACGAGAAACCTCATCATAATCTTCGACCTTCCCCGAAATACTCGCTTCAAAATATACTAAGCATAACTTCTTATAAAGCTCAGAAACTACTGCGACGTGGCTGTCGATAAATTCAGTAAGTGATTGTTCGGTAGGATTCATTACAGAAAGGTAGAAGGTAAAATGTGGAAGGTAGAAGGTGGAAAGTAGAAAGTAGAAGGCGTAGCGAAGCGGAGTCCCGCAAAGCGGGATAGAAAGTAGAAAGAGGATTATTGAATATTTTTATTTTTTTCGTGCGATGTATTCTATGAAAGATTTTCCACAGATAGTTATGCTTGTTTTTGTCGCCAATCATAATAAGGAAGCAAATCTTTTAGTTTGACTGATTTGTTTTTATCAAGGACTACCTCGGTTTCTTCAAGATTTTCTTCGTGTATTTCGCGCATAAGCTGACGACAATTACCACAAGGTGGGATAACAAAAATATTTCCACTTTCGTCTTTCCAGGTAGCTACAATTTTTTTGATGGCATATTCTCTATCAGTAATCATTGATCCGATAGCATTTTTTTCTGCACAAAATGTATTTGATCAGACGTCAGCACAAACACCAGTATAAATTTTTCATTGTTGAGAGAGTAGTGCACAACCAACATCTCCAATTAGTCCGCCTTTTGTCTGTTGAGCATGTATCACGGACGCAGCCTTGGCAATTAATTCTTCTGTTGTTATCATTGTTTTGAAATAAAAAGTAAAAATATTACATTTACCTCACTTCTCTATTACTTCGGATAGATAATCGAATCAGCCTCCTGGAAATGTATTCTATCTTTTTTCCATACAAACTCATTCAGATGATTGATGGTGTAGGTGATGAAGAACGCTGCGAGGACATCGATGGAATAGTGCAAATGACCTAACAAAACTATTACACCAAACGATATCGCTGCGAGGATAAATAAATATCTCATTCGTTTATTCTTCCAGAAGATCAACGCCATGAGGAAGGGGAGTCAGGTATGACCTGAGAAAAACAGGTCCGCTCCGAAATTTAATCTGCCTATGATGCCGGTATTGATGATTATGATGCTATTGGGATAGGGTCCGATATGCGTGAGGGTGACAAACACGGCGCGAATGAGGATAAACAGTGCGATAGATTTCACAATATACGGGATGTGAGCAGGATATCTGATACATCGTAGCAAGATAAAAAGAAAAAAAACTATTATCCCCGCAACGAATAATCCATCCACATCGTAGGCTTTAGTATTGCTGAGTACAATATCGGTGACGGGACCGCTTTGTGCTTCATTAGCATAACTGCCTGCGTAAAAGTTGAAGACGAGGCTTCAAAGTAAGAGCACAAGCGCTAGCAGTGACGACAACAGTAATTTCCTATTTGAAAAAAATAATGTGTACGCTTTCTTCATGATCATCTCTCTAATTATCTAAAATCCTTGGAAGTTTTGGTCGCTGATTTGTGAGCTACTGCCTGAGACAAGAAGTTGATGACGTACCTGTAAAAAGTTTTTATCATTCCTTCTCACACAAATCTTCTGCCTGATGTGGGCATCACGAGCCCTGGTTTAAATAAGGTCTTGCTTGCTTTCGACGCTCTGCGAGCGATATCAGTGTCTTCACCATAAAATTCTATCGTGGTATCAAATCATCCTATTTTGTCCAACACTGTTCTCTTGATCGCAAAATTCCCTCCTACTCCTCAATATCACGCAATGAGATACGTGGGATAAATGAATACTCTTTGGAGAAATCGCGTAGTGAACTTCTTATGTCTCGGCAAATCGTAGTACGAATACGGTCCGCTGATAAATCATAATTTTTCATTACTTTCCATATACTGTTTGATTTTTTTCGCCCATCATGGAGGCATCTGGGTATCAGCATCGATGTACGCGATGATATCTCAGGTGGATTCCATATGCCCTCTTCTACGAGCGAAGGTCAATCATTTATTTTTTTCTGAAACTACTTTGACATTAGGGAATGCTTCAGCGACTTCCCTCGTTTTGTCCGTGCTCGCATTGTCGATCACGATGATTTCATCAATGCATCCATCAGCATGACGAAGCGCATATTCTAGACAGGTTCAGATGTATTTTTCTTCGTTATGTGCGGGGATGACAAGACTTAATTTCAATTGTTTAGCGTCTTGTTTGCTTGATGATGTGGGCATCACGAGAGAGAATGATATAAAATATGTTGTCTATCTGTAGTCTGCGACTGGAGTCTTCGCTGGTTTGAAAACATGGCGCATATACAGATATCCTGTTTTCAATATTCATTGATGCTTGTATCTCCTCGCAGAGGTCGGCATCTTCATACCTATCACATACCTTGATTGCGTATGCTTTTTTGCCCTCTTGAGCAAATCCGCTTCGTCGCCATAGAATGCGATATCGGTATCGAATCACTTGATCTGATCAAGGACCGTTCTTCTCATCGCAAAATTTCCACCCGTACAAATTCCGCCTACGACCTTGGACATCACGTACGCCAATATCGGTGAATAATACAGCCAGGAATACAGAAATCCATATCGAGGCAAATGCAGGTCATAATAGCTATAGGGACCACAGATGACTCATACTTTTTTGTTGCGTAGGAAGGTATCTTCAATTTTTTTTGCCCATCACGCAGGCATGCGAGTATCTGCATCTACGAAAGCCAAGATATCACCTGTAGATTCTAGATATCATCTCTGACGTGCCGATGAGGTTCATTTCTTTATCTCTGAAAATACTTTCACCTCAGGATATTTCTCGACGACCTTTTTCGTCGCATCAGAACTATTGTTATCGATGACGATAATCTCGTGAAAATATCACTTCCCGTTGCGAAGCGCATACTCCAAACAGGATCAGATATATTTCTCTTCATTATATGCGGGGATGATGAGTGACATCGTTAATTTTCCCATGCGAGAGAGAATAGTTAAAAGTTATTATTATTTTTCAAATTTTTCCGCGACGCGTTTGCTCGCTTTGCGATATGCAAATATAATGATAAGTAAAATGACGGCGATGAGGATGCCAGGATATTGGATATATTTGCCAGCCAAAGCATAGCCATTTCACAGATGATATCCAATAAATAATAAGACAATCGGCTGGATAAATGACGCAGGGATGCTGTAGAACAAGAAGCGAGGAAATGGCATCTCTACCATGCCAGCGCTGGCGACGATAGCGACGCTGATCATATATGCGTTCTTCCCAAGGATCATCGTTTTGATAGGATGGTTCGTCCATAATTTTTTCATGGTACTGAGATTGCCAGACAAGAAGTGTGATTTATCGATATAAGTAGAGATTTTTTTAGACTTGAGCGACCTGCGTCCTATTCGATAATACATAGTATCACACGCGATATCAGCAAGAAGGATGAGGAGAAAAACGATTCGAAGATTGAAAAATCACTTCCAGATCAAAAATCAGCAGATCAAGGTCGATGCCTGTCATTCAAAGAAGGATGCGGGGAATATCAGTCGATATCCATAGCGGATAAGAAGTGCTTGCATAAGGAAGATTATGGGTAAATATATTTTTCTGACTAATTATTTTATGTATACAATTTTTTCCCAAAGACATAACGACCTTCAACTTGGTTGTTTTCTAGTATTTTATCAAAAGGATATTCCTTCATGTCTTCATCAGACAAAATCTGATAACTATTTTTTGTATAAAAGCTCACTGCCCAAATCGCCTTTTTATCTGTTTCCAAGACCAATACTGATGCTTTGAGACTTTTGGCTATGGCTTCTATTTGCTGCAAAAGAAGAGTCCCAAGTCCTTGTCATTGATGTCTCGGATCGATATGGATCATGCTAAGCCACACCGTTTGATCGTTCTTCAAACGGAAAGAAGCGTATCCGATTATTTTATTTTGCTCATCGACCATACAAAGGTATTCTCTCTTCTTTTCTCCTTCTATCAATCCCTCTATCGATTCGGATGCACAGGTACGCTCATGGAATTCCTGCGGAGTATAGATGCTATGATAGATCTCATCAGCAGAATTAACAAGGCTGACTATTTGATCATATTCTGATTTTGTTGGTTTTCTACATGTTATCATGATTTTTTCATAAATAAATCCTATGATGTCTCATTTACTAGAGGTAGTATACGGATAGCTGAGGAAATTTCAAAGTATAAAAAAAAAGACTGTAAAATACAGCCTCTAAATATTGTTGCAGATATTGATTTTTTATAATCCTCCCATGCCAAAATTTGCTTGGCACGAACCGAAATCGTAATGCAGATTTTTCGGTGGATTCTTTTGGATCAATGAATATATCGTTTCTTGCCGATTATTTTGCCTACTATAATAAAGTGGGCCACCAACCAGGATATAGATTGAAACAATAATTATTGTTCCTAACAGTGTATTTTTAATGGTATTCATCAATGTATTTCCTCCTAAATTTTGTTAATATTTTATTTTTCCATCTTGTATGAGTATATATATTTTAAGTAGAAAGTCAAGTCAATTTATCTATTAAAAATCTCCACTCTCTATTCCTTAGTTTCAACAAAAAGCAGGTATTTCACAACTAATTACCATCCAACATACCCCACCTTACTTCATACTCTCTTCCAACAATCTCGTCTGATTCTCTAGTACCAAAGCATTGATCATGTCATCGATTTCTCCCGTCATGAATACAGGTAAATTTGACCATGATTGATGAATGCGATGGTCCGTGATTCTATCCTGAGGATAATTATACGTCCTGATTTTTTCTGATCTATCACCGTTTCCGATCTGATCGCCTCTGAGGGTTTTTGTCTCAGCGGTTTTTTTTTCCAACTCGATCTGATATAATCTTGCTTTCAAGACGGATCGCGCTTTGTCTTTATTTTGGAGTTGCGATTTACTATCTCCGATATTTACAATCAATCAACTTGGAAGATGACGCAACCTTACTCCCGTCTGATTTTTATTCGCATTCTGGCCTCCGCTGCTCGATGCCGCGTAGGTATCCATCTCTACATCCTTTGGATCGACGACGAAATCTACATCTTCCACTTCCGGCATAATCGCTACGGTTACGGTTGAGGTATGGACTCTTCCTTGCGATTCTGTCGCTGGTATCCTTTGTACTCTATGGACACCACTTTCGAACTTCATGATCGAATACACACTATTTCCACTGATTTTTACCATCACGAATTTCACTCCACCGATATCGGAAAGCTGTTCTTCTACGATCTCTGCCTTTCGTCATTTTTTTACTGCATATCCGAGATACATCTTCAACAGTTCTGCTGCGAATAATCCAGCTTCATCACCGCCGGCAGCTGGCCTGATTTCGAGAAAGATATTTTTTTCATCATTTGGATCTTTGGGGAGGAGTGCGATTTTTATTTTTCAATCTAAATCATCGATGATGGATTCAGAATCTTTGAGTTGTTCTTTTGCCATCTCTATCATTTCTGGATCTTGCTCCGTATCTATCATTTCTTGTGCTTCTTTTTTTTGCTGATGTGCATGTTTATACGCTTGATACAGGTCATAGATTCCCTGCATGCTAGAAAGGTCCTTACTGATTTGGATAGATTTTTTGTTATCAGAAGCAATCTCAGGATCCATCATCTGCTCCCTGAGTTCGAGATATTTTTTTTCTATGTGAGCGAGTTTATCGAGCATGGTATATACTATAAAAGAATAAAATGAATTCGTAAGGTACGGTTTAAAACCGTACCCTACAGCAAAACATTGTATTCGTTAGTAAAAAAATTGCCCGATGACAGTGAACAAGAGATTGAATACAAAGTTAGCAACCTGTACTAAAATAGGACCTGCAAAGTAAACTAATGCTATGACGAAAATAAATCAAAAACGTGCATTTCTTTCCATAAACTCTGCTCATTTATACCGTCGGATTTTGATGAGCCTATACCCATCAAGTGGCGCTATAGGAATAAGGTTGAATACGGCGAGTATAATATTGAGAAAACTGAAATTTATCCAGAAGGTAACCATTATATCTACCTTATTGAGAAATACATCATTAGGAGTACCACCCATAATCTTTATATAGATCAACAAAACAAAGATTCATATAATAGCTAATAGTATATTCATTGCTGGTCACGCAAGTGCTACTATGAGCTCTCATCTGCGAGGATTTTTGTAATAGAGTGGATTGATTTGTACAGGCTTTGCCCGTCCAAAAACCATCGGCGATCAGCTTAAAACTAATATCAATGGTAATATTACAGTTCAAATAGGATCAATATGTCTAAGTGGATTAGGTGTTAATCTGTTTTGGAGCTTTGGTGTTGGGTCTCCTAAACGATAGGAAACATATGCATGGGCATATTCATGCATTCAGATAGATACTGCCAAGATAATGATACTAAGAATTCAAATCATTTATTTGATAGCATTCGTTAAAAAGCTTCAGAAGTTTTCAGAGTTCCAGACTCTTTTCCCATCGATATGGATGTTGGTTACGAGTTTGAGATTTTTGTAGACATAGTCCCTTCGATTGTATTCATCGATTGCTAGGGTAGCTCAGGTACCAAAAAGTTTTTCCATGACGGTTGGTTTGAAGTTGAGCGTAAGATATTCGTTTCCGAGGATGACAAACGGCATATTTTGGGAATAGATGCTGTTGATCTCTGCGAGCGGTTTTTTCTTATCCTTATCATTAGCTGTGGAATATTGTTTGAGGAGATCGATGAGTTTCTGATTCTGATATTGGGAAGGGTTCACTTCTGATTTATCAGTGCTGAAAAGTTTGGTAAGATCTCATTTGAGTCCCATATCTACGGTATTGATGAGCAGATCATAATCTCCCACTTCTAGTCTGCCCTGAAATTCTTGCGGAGTATCTATTTTTTCAAAGACAAAATTTTCACTGATATTAGCTTCACTGAAGATACGTTGTAACCTAGCTATGACAAAATCATTGATATATGTGCTATAATAGACTATAGTGAATTTTACAGGAGCCTTGACAATATTTTCTACCTGTGCTTGAGAGACAACATTATAAATATCCAATGATGCTATGAGGGTTTTTTTGCTCTTGGTATATCCATAGATACTATATTTATTGAGCCCCGATCAAATAGTGTTTTCTAGAGTTCCGAAGGTATATCGTCACGATTTTCCTCATTTCACAAAGTGTTTCGGCGTATAAGATTTCCCTTTATAGTCCAAGGTCACCTTATCATATGCTGCACCAAAGAGAATCTCTGTAGAAAGTGATGATCATGTATCTATGAAATAGACTAATTTCTGATCTACTCATTGGAGAGCGATAGATTTGGGTAAGGCTTGGACATTGATATCAAGTAGATCATTTTTGGTCAGAATATTGGTAGTATATTCGCGATTGAGGAGATCTTTGATATCAAATCACGTGGATTGAAAAACATCGAAGAGTCCATTATCATTTTTTTTGAAATATTCATCATATCCACTAGTATAGAAGTTATGTTTGATGAGTCCTCAAAGCGCTCTTCTTCATCTGATACGAAGGGTATCAGAACGAGTATTGAAAAATATAGTAATAAGCTGATTGGTTAATATCTTTTTTGCTACATACCCATGGAGTGTCTCATCACCAAGATATGCATCTATGATCGAATTTCCTCAGTTATCGATAGTTTTTTTGAATGCATCAAATGAGAGAGTATTTTTTACTTGATAGAAATTGAGATTACTCTGATTGCAGTTTACAAGATTAAATACTAGGCTATACTGATCATTGGATTGGGAAACAAGATTCGCACAATTGGTATACACAGGTTTAAAGGCGAACGAGGCATTATAATCAGAGAGCAGAGAATTTTCTAGTATATGCTGTGGTAAAATATAGTTGGTGAAAAAAATGATATTGTCTGCTGATTTGCTGGTAAATGAGACCTTGAGTGTATTGTTTACATCCTTGGTAATAGTAATGTCATGGTATTGATTTACTAATGGGAGTTTCCACATATTGTTACGTAAGATTTCGTTATACGTAAAATAGATGTCTTCTAATGAAACTGGCGTTCCGTCAGACCAGATGAATCATTTATTTAAGTGTATGATGTAATTTTGATCATCTTCAGTGGTAACGGTACAAAGATCTGGTACATAGAGTAATCCGTTTTTATCATATGTTGCTTTGAGACAAGTATTGAAAAGAAGTCCTTGATAAAAATTACTTTGGATATCATTACGAAGATAAGGTAAATATGAAGTATTATCAAAAATACCTTCTACAAATGTTCATCATTTGCTGTTTACTTGAGTGGAGGAAACCCGTACATATTGATATCCTATATAAATGCTTATCAATATCCAAAAAAATAAGGATAGAAAAAAGGTATATCTAAGAATATCTCTTACGAGTTTTCTTTTGATAGGAAACATTGTTTATTTAGTATACGGTAAAATAAGTGCTGCGATAAGAAAAATAACACCAGTTACTACAGCAACTTTTTTGAGTTTATTTTCCAATGTTTTTTTGCTGCCATATTCATTACCTCAGGCCATCCCGCCTATTCCTAGTCCAAGTCATCCTTTTGGGGACATCAACATCACTGATCCGATAAACGCTATTCACGCAAGGATAAGTATAATAATCAAGAAAGTACGCATTTTCTGCTATAACAAAAATAAATGTGGTACTATAATACCAATCTGGCTTGTAAATTCAACTAGAATGCAAAAAAGCTCTGTTGGGTCAATTTAGGACGATTTCATGTCGTTACATATTGTTTCAGGTCGCAGCAACTTGCCTACCGGCAGGTAGGTCTGAGTCTACTTGTAGCAATTTGTGACAAACTGAAAAGAAAACTTGTTAGCTGATAATAGCGAAATTTACAATGAGATATCCCGCTCCGAGGACGAAAATTCCTATGAGCATATAGAGCAGACTGCTTTTGATGCTTTTTATCTGTTCAGGATCGTCAGGTTTCATAAGCAATTTCACTGTCTGGATGATGATGATTACAAGGATAACCAATGAAGCGAGTCCAAGAGCGTAATTGATAACCTGATAAATAATCGGGATATTCTTATCGGCTAAAATTCAAGATCCTATTTCACCTAGATTAGTTGCGTTAGAACTTGTGACAGCAGTTTGTTTACCATAGATTGCTTCTACGATTTGCTTAGCTCAGATAATGACCAACATAGAAATGATATTCCATCCTATTAGTGTTCCTGCGTTTTTCTGTGCATCAGCATCCGTACCAAAGAGAAAGGTAATGACACGGGTTAATAAAACAATAAACATCGCACCAAGGACGAGATAGATTGCAAATTTTATGAATGGATAGAAGATATTATCATACATTCAAACAGCTATCGTCGATCAATTGATACTTCCACTTGCGGGATTCCATAGCATATCAAAGATATTCTGTCCTATAAATTTAGCACTCATGATGAAAATGATACCAACTACTCAGAAGATTATATATTTAGTTCATTCTTTGACAGCAGTATCTTCAGTAGAAAACATGATTTTATAGAATCAAAGGATAGCCGAAAGGATTCCGATGATAACGATAAGAGGGAGAAGTATATTCATAATGCTATTGAAGACTAAATTTTGTACTCCTTGTACTCATTTAGCACCTTCAGCAGCATTCAGATTTTTGCTTATCGGCTGGATGCTCCTGCTGAGTGCAAGATCGAATCTATCGGCTTGTACGATTTCAAAAGTTCATGACCAGATATTATTTGTGCTAACATCGCCAACGCCATTGATAAGTGAAGGATTGATACTACATTTCAACGTTTTCATCCCCACTGCCTGCGTAAAAATAGTTTTGAGTTTTATAGCTATCCCTACTTTGGTTCATGGATTGACGACGAAGCTGCTGATGATTTTTGATGTATATACATTGAGACCTTGCTCTACTCGCGTACAAGAAAGGAATCATTCACTATTTATCGCTTGATTGACAGGAGTATCTCATTTATTCTTAAAGAGAATAGTAAGTTCAGGACTAGATCATTGAGCAATCAATCCTCCACTGATATTTTCTTGCCCAAGAAGTCCAGGCGATTCGTCGATCGCAAGATCGATGCCAGGAACAAGTGTACCACTGTTGACACACTGCGTACTAGGATATTGATAGGTTTGCCGATTCCCGTTTAAAATGCCTCAGCTGCAGGATAAGAGTGCAGAAAAATCAGCACATGTTTTAGGAAAAACCGCCTCCGTTACAGAGTATCCATATCCCTGCCGTCATCCACTGACCGCATATCATCGAGCAGAAGGTAATTTGCATCCTTCACAAGAAGTAAAATATGGACTTGGATTACCGCCGGATCGTGTACCATTGACACAGGTAAATGATTGTTGTGCTTCGGCACATGATTGTGTAGGTGTAGCTGCAGCGATAGTATATTTTGTTATGAATTGTAGGTTCGGCGTATAGATATTTGTTGAAGCATCCAGACATGATCATGACGTTATATTCTGACATCCGGTAAAAAGTCCTGCTTGCCAGCCAGATCGTGCGCCATTGACGCATTGCAATACTTTTGCATAGTCAGTACAAAAAATATTATTTGTCAGCAAAGCTAATGGATGAAGATATTCAGTGATAAATGATCAATGCGGAAGATTTCAGGTGCCAGAGATGATATTCGTGCATGGTAGCGTTCCTGCTTGAATACATCCGCTGTATAATCCTATTTGTTGCTGAGCGCCATTACCGGACCGCATACCATTGATACAGGTAAGAGGATGCAAGAGGCCGGTACAGTTACCTTGATAATTCGAATATGCAGTTACTGATGAACCGTGAGGAACGGTAGTATTTGTCCGTGAATTAAGACATCATAAAAATGCACCTGGATCAGTACATCAGGTAGAGAGTCCGACTTGTCCCTGGGTGCCGTTTCCTGCCCGCGTACCATTCGTACAGGTTAAGGTCTTCTGAAGAGTAGAACAGGTTTGTCCGATGTTTGGATGATTTGCAGTATATCCTACGACTATTTCACCATGGTCTTTAAAACTAGCGGGAGTAGTTCGCATATTTATGCATTGTGCTCGAGATTGATCTGTACAGCTTGCAAAAGTATACAATCAAGGGGTTATCCCTCAAGTAAAATGTCCATTAAGACACTGCAAACTTTGGCTCAATTGCTGACAACTTTGGGTAAAAGTATTATGATTTGCTGTATAGAGCGTTCTATATTCCAAATGATTTGCTCCTGTCGGTGTAGTACAGTTTGCCCAAGTATGCGGAGTACAGGAAGGATAGATATAAATATTCCCATTAGCTACCGTTCAACTGATACAGGTGATCTGTCCTGCAGCTTGTGCACAGCTTTGAGCATAGGTTGCTGATGAAACCTGATATCCTGTTCTTGATTGTCCGTCTGCTAGAATATGTGGATTTCGTCCAGGAAGGAGCGTACAGGTTTGTCCATACGCAAATGTTATGAGCGAAAAAGCTATTGTCATGAGTGACGCAATCGCTTTTCAGATATTCATAGTGAAGGTGTGTCTGTAGTTCATTACCTTATTAGTTCTGTATAAAAGATTTTGTTTTGAATCATGATCCTATTCGTCTCACGAGAAGCATGATTTCTCTCGCAATGGGAAGATGAGGAAGATGTTTCAGTTGTATCGCCATGACCAGATATCTCAAAATAAGTAATCCAAATCAGGCATAATATGTCCATACTGTGAAATCAGGGTGAATGATATACGCGAGTCAAATCATTATCAGTATTCAGAGAATATATTCAATGATGATATTAGTATTGCCCTTGATACCAATGATATATTCGTATGCATGTTTTTCTTTTGCTATCTCTCCTTGTAAATTAAATGATGATTGTTTGCTCATGAAAGAACCAAGTGATCTTATGATATAACAAATGAAGCCTGTGATATATCATATCATCTCTTCTGGATTTTTGAAGAATAAAATATTGAGCCGTTGTTTGGTATGGATGGTGAAAAAATCGATATCTGACATAAGTGCAGCGACTCTCAAGACAATGAATAATAAAACGATGCTGCTTGCCAAGATGTTTCCGCTCATACAGACCAGCATAAATACTGTTCGAAGAATAATGGATTCTTCGACTCGCCAGTTCGGTTTTTCAAAATTATGGGTATGATATCGGAGATAGATGTTGTAGATAGGGAGATATTTTAATAGGATATTTTTTTTGTTACCTTCGATAGTATAGGTCTGGTTAGTTGTATCTCATCACCTCAAAAGACTGATGTCTGAAACGATACTGACTACACTGATAGCCAATAAAAATATTAAGATAAAAATACTGACCGTATAAATGACGTTCAATATATTCAACACGAACAGATAATTCATGATCCCTGCTATGATTGTGACGATTCAAAACAATAAAGTGATATACCCAAATTTTATATATCAACGGATAAAAGCTTTATCCTGATCTGAAATATCTCGCCTATTATTCTTGAGCATATATTGCACCAATGGAGAAAAAAATAGCGCTGATGCCAGTGAAAGTTGGGTTTTGGTATTGGTATCAACTGTTTTTACTTCTTCTACCATTGAACTAAAGAACAATTAAAAATTGATAATTGATAATTGATAATGTAAGAATTGTATATGGACTATCGTGAATTACAATAGTTCATAAGATATAATTCCGTTGTTGTTAGTTATTCATTGTTCCCCGCTTTGCGGGACTTCGCTTCGCTTGAGTTGCTAGTTATTTTGTAGTAATCACATCCGTCGTAATAAACTCTTTCTCTTCTGGTGAAGCAAGGATTTTGACGGCCACATGTTGGGTGCCTGCAAAAATCAATCCTTCTCAGATACCAGAAGAAATCAGTCTTCTTTGTTCAGCTTCCGAGAGTCCGAGCAATTCGTTCAATGATTTGATCGATGTTGTGGATTGCTTCAGTAATATCTGTAACGCACAGTTGGAGATGATCGGTTTTCCGTATTTGCTTTTGATGAAGTCTTCGATGTCTTGTGAGATGACAGTAATTCATAACCCGTATTTTCTTGCTCTTTTGGTCAGTCCAAAGAGGAACTCTGCTGAGTTTTCATGCTGAAACATAATCCATGCTTCATCGACAGCGAGCATCCTTTTTTTCTTGTGCGACCTGACTTTGTTTCGGATCCAGTTCAACACGTTCATCATCGCTGGTGTCTTCAATGCATCTTCCAGATCTCTGATGCTGATCACCGTAAGCTTATTGTTGATATCGATATTTGTATAATTATTGAACACTTTACCAAAGGTTCCATTCACATATTTACTGAGCCTTAATGCTAGTCTATCTCCACCATCCATGCCCTCAAGGACATTCATCAAATCACCCATGATCGGCGGTTGTTTTCCCTCGTAATTATCGCTTTCCAATGAAAATCATTTCAGCGAATAGGTGCTTTGCAATGCTTTATCAAGCAATGCTTCTTCTTCCGGCGTGCATCCTCAGATGAGAATTTGGATCATTCCTATCAATGACATGATCTGACTTCTCAAGAGATCTCCTTTTCCGTATTCCACATCCTCGATCTTCGGAGGAATATCGAATGGATTGAGATATTGCTGTGAATTTGTTGCGATGTTTACATAGGTACCGCCTACCTTTTCGCAGAGAACCTTGTATTCGTTTTCTGGATCGATGATAATGACATCGATATCATTGATCAAATATCTCAGTGCTTCCAGTTTCACCGTAAATGATTTTCCGGCACCTGAGGTAGCAAGGATTACACTGTTCATATTCGGTAATTTCAAATCGTATCTATCGAAGATGACCAGTCCTCAGGTATGTAAATTTATTCCATACAAGATTCACGTTTTGCTGACCATATCATTTGAGATAAATGGAAATCCTCCTGCAAGTGATGAAGTGACTGAGCTTCTGCTGATACTGAGTTCATCAGAGCAGATCGGTAATCCGGAGACAAATCATTCGTCCATCCTTTGGATTGCATTTTTGATCCTGATTCCATATCATGAAATTTTTTGTTCAATCTTTTTGCCGGTCTCTTTGAGTTTCTCTTCCGTTTCATCGTAGATATTGATGTAGAACGAATTTTCAAAATATCTTTCTTCACGAGTTGTGAGCTTTTCTCTGATCATTTCGACATCTCTGTATTGTTGTTCTACTTCCATATCGAGCGTAATCCCTTTTTGCATAGCATCTTTGACTTCGGCTTTCAATTGTGTCGCTCTATTTTTCAACATAGACTGAATCGCTGCATCGTCTTCCGGATAGATAAACCAGGTCATATCCCATTTTGCATGGAATCCGAAAATATCTCTCGTCCACAATGCATCGATATAGGATGGATAACTCTGTGCATAATAGGTTTTTCAAAATAATCCTGACACATTATAATGAGTGGACTTGAATTCCCGGTAGGAAGGCGCTATGTGTGTTTTGTAATCATTGATCACGGTTGTATATTCTTTTTCTGTCTCAGTGATATATTGTCTCATCTTGCTCGTCAATTTCTGATCGTTATATTGTTCATCAGGCAATTCAAGCAGATACCTTACTTGTTCTCTAAGCTCCTTATCTTTGATTTCAGTATTTTCCGGAAAAGGTACTTTTTTTCCTCCCATCATTCCGAAAGTTCATGGAGTTCCTCTCTTTGCGAATAAACTAGGAAAAATACCTGATAAGATTTTATCAAAGAATCATAACTTTTCCGTTGAAGCAAGTGTTTGAAAAACCGGATATCCGCCATCGGCGACAGAGGTACTGTAGTCCGTATCGTATACTACGTTTTTGATGACTTCGACCATGTGAACTATTGTTGAATTGTTAAAATGTTTATTAAGACGGAGTAGACCGATAGAGACGGATTAGATGGATTTGAAATTTTATATCCCGTCTATCTCATCCAATCTGTCTGTTTATTTGTATCAAGTATATCCGATTTTGCCTGAGTAATCAAAAAAACAGAGATATAGTAGTCATTTAGGATTGACAAATAAAAAAATATCTAATAGGTGTTGACTTATATATAAAAATTAGTATAAAAAAGAAATAAAACTC
>Ga0209697_10003986_pt1 | contig 19600 bp, 18 predicted proteins | sample AliMusrvi5mmetaG_FD_184115 | JGI IMG/M metagenome (GOLD analysis project Ga0209697, IMG submission 184115) | Freshwater lake bacterial and archeal communities from Alinen Mustajarvi, Finland, to study Microbial Dark Matter (Phase II) - Alinen... | ecosystem: Environmental > Aquatic > Freshwater...
AGCCTGTGAGAACTGTTCGAATAGTTTTATACCAAATCAGTAAATCTAGCCAAAGGGAAAAATGCTTGATGTAATAAAAATCATAAGCAAGCTTATCTTTCATATCATCTATTCCTGCCGCATAGCCGTGCATTACTTGCGCCCATCCAGAAATCCCGGGTCTTACTACATGGCGATAGGCAAAGAATGGCACCTCGTTGTCATACCACTTAGCTAGTTCTTCAGATTCAGGTCTTGGGCCAATCAAACTCATCTCACCTTTAATTACGTTCCAGAATTGTGGCAATTCATCTAAACGATATTTACGCATAATCTTTCCCACATTGGTAATGCGATGGTCTTCACCCTCTTCAGTAAAATGATTGCCTTCATGGTTCACATACATGCTTCTAAACTTAATCACATTAAACCATTTCCCGCCCAACCCCATTCTAGGTTGAATGTAAAATGGACCACCTTGACTATCTAAACTAACCCAGATGGCAATCATAGTCATCAGAGGAATTATTACTGGAGAAGCAATCAGTAAAAAAAGTATATCAATAAAACGTTTTAGATTTTGATGAAATACTGAGGGCGAAAGATCGCCAAAACTATTGGCAACCAAGTGCTGTACATTAACCTTGCCTGTCAAAGCCTCCCTAAATTGCATCGCGTTGTAAACGGGCACGCCTTTAAGTGCACAGTTTGATAAAAAACGTTCCCATTCTGGGGTTAGCACATCAGAATGCATATCTGCAATAACTCCGTCAATCTGGCCCTCATTTAAGGCAGGGGTTTTCATCATAATAAAAGTAAAGTGGATATTGTCTTCAAAGGACAAAGACTCCCCAAGCGGGACCATAAACAACCTAAGGTGACGATTGCGACTATTAATGAGATGCTGGATTCCGAGCAAAAGTATTGTGGCTAAAAGACCAACACCAATAATCTTTATTGAATAATTTAGCCTTAATGCCAATAGGAATGTCAGCAAAAGTGCAAAGATGCTAAGGGAGATTGGTAGAATAAAGGTAAGTGTATTTTTTTGCAGGAATCGTTCAAAGCGACGAAGTGTCATTGAAGCCACAAAAAATGCTAATGCATTACCTGCCATTGAATTGGATGTTGTATCTTTCCAAAAAGTCATATCCCAATAATGCAGACCTAGCGAGAAAACAGGTGGTATAAAAGCGACTATTAATATCCCCAAAAGAAGATAGGGGTAAAAAAAGAATGAGCTTGAATTTTTAATGTTCGATGGCATAGGTAGCCATTTTAGGATAAAAGCCATGAGAAGTGGCATTTGCGTACTGATATTTTAACAAATAGAATAAGTAATCTAATCTACCAGCACTTCCTTATTCATGATTTAGGTTAAGAGGAAGTAGACTATAGCCATACAGAGATAAACTAATGAAAAAGCTGATCACTAAATTTCGCTTATTAATAAATCGCTTTATGGTTGACCTAAGCCATAAACTTACCAGCACAACCGAATAGAAAGTTTCAAAATTGAAAGTATTTGGACCTGAGCCTCCTAACCAATCTCAAGTAAAAATTCTTTATAGCTTTCCTGATAATCAACCAAATATTTTGGAAACTCAGGCTCTTGTAAGATCCTAGCTTCGTAACGGCTATTAGGTTTATGAAAATCTCTTCCCTGTTGTATTAGCTCACGAATTCTTTTGGGGTTTTTATAGAAATCATCATTAAACTCCTGATGAGCCGTACTCTCAATTTTGGTGACAATTCCAGCAATATCAAATATCCAAGTAAAGTGCCATCCCCCATTCAAGATCTTCTGCGCCCTATATCTCTTAAACCAGGAACGCTTTATTGATCTAAATATGCCAGAAGACTTATAAATCCTCAAGCTAGACGCATTGCCCTTGAAAAACTCCATGAAATTCTGATAGGTTGTTATTTTTGTGCCATCAAAAATATTACTATTCGGCTTTAAATTCCCATGAGAATCAACATCGCCAAGCCAAAAGTTATTGAAATAATAGCTGTAATAATATTGTTTAAAATCACCTCTTAAATACTTTGTATCATATTCAGCTATTTTTTCTGGGCGTGGAATTTCATCAATATCAGAGACCAAAATCAAGTCGTTAGGCTGTGCATCGAAAAGACCCCGCACGATATTATTTCTTATAAAATTCTCGTTCTTCCATGCGTTATTCTCACCCAGCGGCTTTATATCTAAGGGAACATATCTGATTTTGCTTTTATATTTTTCAAAATTAGCAATATCAAACAAGCGCGCCCTACTTTCTCCTGCGTGGGTATAAGAGGCCTCAGAAATGACAAATATATCTACCATATCCCAAAGAGTTTCAAGGCGAAGCTGTAGGATCATATCCTCATTAAAATAGCAAAAGCAGTCGTAAACTTTATTTTTCATATACAGCATCCGAGGAATCTTTCCATAGGACCGTTGCACATAATGCCGCAATCATTAGCCCATAGAAAGAGTTGTGGTATTTTAGGGTTAATACTTCAATACTAATGCTTGTGATGAGCATTCCAATGACTAGGCATAGCCCAATGGCACCGGCAGACCTTACCCGCTGAACTTTAGAATTGAGACCCTTAATGAAAATAATTGCAGGTACAAAGAACTCTAATATCACCGCAATCAGCCCAAATATTCCAGACCGAATCATATTCGCAAGGAACTCATTATGTGGGCCAACTGTAGCTAATATATCGATGGAGTCTTTGGAAAACTTAGAGCGGAAGTCCGGGAGGGTCAGCATGTATTGATACCCCATGTCTCCATAGCCATGCCATGGACTTTGCATAAAAAGCGCCCAAGAAGCCTTCCACATGGACAGCCTATATCCCATTGATGTTTCAGTATTGGTTTTCGATAACCAGCCATAGAGTTCGCTGTAGACAGAATTTACTCTGGCATGGAAAAAATCTATAAAAAAGTAGGCTGAAATGATGGCCACTAAAGTCCCCGCAACGGATATGAACAATGACCATTTGGATTTTGAATGCCAATGAATGGATACCCATAATGCAAGCATGGCAGGTTCAGCAATCCATGCGCCACGCGTTTGAGATTTTATCTCCAAGAACAACCCAGCAAGGAAGCCAAGTACTTTAATAAAACTAAGCGCTTTAGAGTCTTTACCACTGGCATTGATCGTAAATAAACACATGAATGCCAAGAGCATCACATAGGTTCCAAACGCATTGGGCGGTACGAAGTAAGTCGCGTAGCGACCCTCAGCAGCAATGATTGGTCCAGAGTTTAATGTGACAGATAGAAATATAATGAATATTGAGATGGGACAAACATACTCAAATATTCTAACAAAATTAATCTTTTTTCTTACTAGGAACAAGAAAATAGGGGCGGCTAGCAGCATTCGTAGCGGGCCGTCGTAGGGTTTAATCTCAATGGAATGGCGCAAGACCTGACTCATTAAAATGGCCACGAATCCAGCCGACAGGGAAGCCACAACCCACCATTCAAATGCGTTAATACTTGCGATTGACCGTGCTAATTTTGGAAGGGATAAAAAATGATATAGAGTAATTAATAGCAGGATAAAGGTAAAGATATTGGTCCAGCCACGGAGGGTTAGGAAGAGCAAGGGGAATCCAGCTAGAGCCAGAATGGTGAGCCAATCCTCGATGGTCATCGGGTGGTTATCAGCAAAAAATATTGATTTCAATACCATTAATTATCCAAAAAAAATTATAGGTGCGTTAGGTTTGCGATAGCGTACGGACAATCCGGTCTATTATATACGGAACTGCAAGGGTGTTGGGTTTGCTAAGTGGTGTTATCGCACCTATTTAGGTCAAGTTCTGGCTTCAACTTGCATAGGTTGAATTTCGCGCAGAATGATGTCGCCCACCTGAATCGAAGTCTGCTATAGGTTAAAGTTTGTCTGGAGGTTCAGCCAAAACTGGGGCGTCGTATTGAAATAGCGCGCCAGCCTAAGGGCAGTATCGCTTGTGATCCCACGATGTTGACGCACCACCTCATGAATCCTGGTTGCGGGTACACGTAACGCAAGTGAAAGCGCATTCGCGCTCAACCCAAGCGGCAGGAGAAATTCTTCTCGGAGAATCTCACCCGGATGGATGGGTCTCAGGTTATTTTTAATCATAATCAGGCCATTCACTGAGAATCAATAATTCCTTTTACCCAAGCACTGATGTGCGCTATATCAAGTTCTCGGTTTTCAAACATCGTGATAATGACTTCATAAGCCGCTTGTGAACTTGTTTTTAATCGATATCCATTCATGCGTAGAAAAACATCCATCGTAGCAAAGGCAATTCTCTTGTTGCCGTCCACGAAGGGATGGTTGATCACGAGACTTTCAAACAGGGCGGCAGCCTGCGACTCAATGTCAACATAATAGCCTGACTGCGGGCGATGAACAGACGCCTCTAGCGCTCCTCGATCGCGAAGGCCTGACGCCCCACCAAATTTTTGAATGAGAATCTCATGCATCATGAGCACCTCATCGATCGTTAAATAGACGGTCATTACTTAGCGAGCGCTTGATAGAGCGTCTCAAATTCATGCAAACTTTGCGCAAAATGCGTCATCACCTTTTGGCTAGGTGCAACGGCACCTTTCTTTGACAGGTAGTCACGGAACGCTTCATCCAATACCGCATGGAATTTACGCCCCTCAGCCCCTGCAATCTCACGCAACGTGTTTAATACCTCAGGATTGGCCTGAGAAGAAAATTTACTTAATTGGGATGTGCGCATCAATAGACTCCTTCATGAATTTTCTGTATTTTTCTTGAAAAAGCTTGAAATGTCAAGAACTAGCCTTTGTTTAATGAACGTGTTAAGTAGTATTAGGGTCCTAGATAAGGTGAAGCCTAGGCTGCAACTTGCATAGGTTGGATTTCGCGCAGAATGATGTCGCCCACCTGAATCGAAGTCTGCTTTAGGTTAATGTTTGTCTGGAGGTGCAGCCAAAGCTGGGGCGTCGTATTGAAATAGCTTGCGAGTCGAAGCGCGGTATCGCTTCTGATCCCACGACGCTCACGCACTAACTCATTAATCCTAGGTGCGGGTACACGTAACGCAATAGATAGCGCATTGGTTTAAAACTAGGTAGCGCTAAGTATCAACACCTTTCTGCCGGTTTGTATTGATGATAAGGTCTTGATTAAGCCAATCTCTTCCAACCGCTTCACATCAGCGTAGACACGATTGTAGGCTCTATTGGTGTCCTTAGCCACTTGGTATATATTTCTGGCTGAATTTTGACAAATATCCAAGTAGGTCATCTTTAATTGCCTGCTTATAGGTTTTTCGATATTGATATTCTGGCTTCCGAAAGCGAATCCGGTCATAAGTGACGACCACAAGGCATCTAAAATAATTTTACCTTGCGCGGCCGCAGTCCGGTTAGGATTTACGTCATCACGAATATCTTTCCAAAGCCCTACAAACTTCTTCTCACCGATTAATTGAACAAAATTGCTGCCAGTGAGCATTGAGATCGATTGATCTAATATCTGCTTGTGCTCATGATGATCGCGATCGTTGATTGCCTTACCCCAATAGGCATAAGGCATGACCCTGTCCTGGAAGCAAGTTCTCGACATCGTATTCCACAAAATTTCTCGACTGGATACTCTAGCCATTAAGCCATCTCCTTAAACACTTCTTGCATCCTAGCCCTGACCATTGCCATCATGTTAAGTGGATTGACGTTGGTAAGATGCGGATTGGTGACATCGACCTCCATCTGCGCAAATTCATCCATCATATCCATCCATGGCATGGCGGCTAAGCCTGCAACGAAGGCCTTCGCCGGGAAGTTAGCCCCATTCTGATTAATTTCTTGCACAAATGTTGGCATTTTATGCACCATACGATCCAGCATGAAAAGGTCGAACAAATCACGAGCGGCCTGCCTACCATCGGTCGGCTTATCGCTATTCCCAGAGCCTGATACTGTTCTGAGTTTACGGTGGTACAAACCTTCAATAGACTCCGTCATAAACGAAGTCTGACCAAAAGGCATCTGCATCTTTGGGAACATCCCAGCGTAACTATCCTCAATAAAGGATACCTTCAATCGCACATCTCCTAGTGGTGAAAATCCAATTAACTGGTGTACAAAGCGACCGCCACTTTCGATCTGAACGTTGTCCAGCTTGATGCCAAGCTTTCCTAACGCCACTGCTAGCCTATCAGGGTCAAACTGGCCATCAACAAAGAAATCCAAGTCGTAGGAGATGCGATGATGTAAATAGGCGCGCGCGAGCGCAGTGCCACCACAGAGCATGAGGTCAAACCCTAATGGTTTGATGTCACCCAGGCTGGTGATGAACGTTTCTTGTGCGAGGTATAGTGGTTGCGGTTGATTTTTTTTCATAATAAAAACAAAATATGTAATATATTACATATATTAATTTAATTACGTGAATTGTCAATTTATTTATGGGTAGTTAGCGTTGAGATGCAGTATTAGCGTCCCAACTCCCTGTTAACAGGGATCTTTACAGGGAATATGCAGACTTGACGCCTTAAACACCCTGCGCACTTTCCAGAAAAACCAAGCTAGGCTTTGTTTTGTAGCTGATCTACCTCAACCAGCATCAGGGAATAACAGGCAACGGGGTTAGGCTAGACGAGAACCAGTCCGTTTTGCGTAGTACCCTACCCGAATTGGTTCTAGCCTTACGAGGTAAACTAGTCTTAGTTCAATCAGATAACCATTAAAATTATTTATATGCTATTAAAATAAGCTCCTCACCTGAAAGAGGTGAAAACCAAAACATTATATTCGACACAAATCTTACAAGCTGCGCAAGATATCTAAGAATAGACCAATCACCTATGTCTATTCTTTCAAATCGTGAGATTTGGTAACTTACAAAGAATACGCCTGCAGTACTGTAATTGCTGCTCTTTATTTCTACTCTACTAAAGCCGGCCTGTCTAGCAGCAGAAGCCAAGGCATTCGGAGTAAAAATATGTAAGTGTCTTGGGGGCTCAAGTCCACGCCAATTACGTTTAAAAAAATAATGCAAACGTGAGTTCTTGTTAGGGGTTACAGCAACAAAAATACCCTCTGGTTTTAATATATCAAAACTCTCCTTTAAAACCGCTAAAGGGTCAGGAACATGTTCAAGAACGTGACTTGAAAATACTGCGTCGAAACTGTTGCCTTCAAACTGCTGTGAAAAAATATCTCCTTGGTGGACTGTTAATCCTTTGCTAGCTGCATTTTTAACTGCCTGAGGATCAAAGTCCAAGCCTTCGGCATGCCAACCCCATCGGTTAAATAGGCTCAAAGTTTCGCCACTTCCGACACCTAATTCTAAAAGCCTTCCTTTCGAGGCATTTTTGAAATAAACAAAGGGGTAATCCATGTGCTCTTTAAAGAAAGTCATCCAACTTAACAAGGTTCCAATTGCCCTTTGCCAGACCTTAACGCTAGAAGCCTCGTATTGGTAAGTCTTTGCTAGATATCCAGCAGTTATTTTGCTAAAAAGAGTGGTGCCCTTCACTGCCTGCGAGGCATGGGTATAGTAATTTTGATATGCCATTGGCAAGTCTTCAGCAATAGGGGCTGGGTCGAGCCAAAGCATGCCGCAAGCTGCATTGCTACAAACCTTTATTTGCCAAATGCCTGCAACGCCGAATAATCTGTCAGGCATATCTTGGTATAAATAGCTACCAGAACAGCCACAGGCAAGGCAAGATGGCTTAGGCGATGTGCGCATTAAGTTAACTTTAGTCATTGTGTCGGATTTTTAAATAATTTCTAATGGAGGCAATCATACCATCAGCGTGCATTTGGGTAATCGCCAGCCAAATATAAAGAGGGGTCAAAGTTAAAAGTATTATGAGCTTAGTTTTATTATCATTGATGCAACCAATCAATAGGATTAATAGCGTACACACTAATGTGAAGATCATCAATTGTAACAATCGACTATCTCGTTTCAAATGGAGTTGACGTGCAATATAAACCAAACCAAAAAAATCCATCACAACTCTTGCACACCAAGCCATCGCGGCGCCAACAACGCCAAATTCTTTCAGCAGAATCCATAATAAGAGCAAATACGGAAGCAATTCGAGTAAATGCAGTTTAGCAGTTAAATCAGATCTGCCAGCTCCTTGCACCTTGGCGAATAGAATTTGAGCTGCACTATTCACAATGACGCCTGCCACTAGCCAGGTCACCACACCTGAACTTTCTAAGGAAAAATTACTTCCTAGCCATAGCCCTAACCACTGATGAGAAAAGGCTGCCATCATAATGGACACGGGGAAAAGTAATAGCAGGACATAGCGAACCCCCTTGTCCAACATATCCATAACTTTATCTGGCTGAGTTTTAAAGTGTTGAGCAAATAATGGGAAAAGAACCCCTGAAATTGCGACCGGGATTACCCACAACTTACTGACCACTTCATACGGGGCAACATAGTAAGCAACAGAAGCCACGCCTAGCATTGATGCAATCACGAAGCGATCCAAGTAAACCATTAGTGGCCCAATAATATTACTGAGCGTCATCCACGACCCGAATTGGAATAAAGGCTTTATCCATCTTCGATGAAAGGATGTCGTAATTGGATTTAATATATCAGAGCGATTCACGCAGACGATATGCAAAATCCAGACAATGATGCGCACTACAATAAGTGTGTAAATTGCACCCACTAAAGATGTTGAGAAAAAAGAGGCTAAAAATGGGCCTAGGAATGTCCCAACACCCATGACCATCCGTATCAAACTAGCCTCTTTGAATAGGTGCAAGGACTCTAGAATACCCCTTAAGGCCGAGGTATGAACGACGATTGGAATTGAAATTGATAAAACTGAAAAGGCTAATACCGTCTCAGTCCTAAGTAAAACTGAAACATGTAGGAGGTTGGTCACAATGAAAGGTACAGCTAACCAAAGCGCTGCCCCGCCAACCAATCCAAGAATCCACATCAAGCGGAAGCTAGTGCGCACAAGCTCAGCAATGTCGGTTTCGTCTTGCCCTTGCGCCAGCAACATTGAGACCTGTTGCGTTAGCGCGCGAGATAAACCAAGATCAAAAAGTCCAAAATAGCCAACCAAGGACCAGGCTAAGGTTAATAAACCAAACCGCTCCAATCCGTAAGCTGAAATGATTACTGGAAACAGCATCAGTCCTGCCAGCAATGGCAAAACATTACCCATTAGATTCCAAATGATATTCTTTTTAACTGAAGTCATGGTGATAGGCGCTTCTGAAATTAGCTAGGATCAAAGCGTGTTTTAGGAATTAACGTGCACTTCCCAGTAGTTAAGTCTAGCCGACCACTAATATTTCTGAGCCCATGCCAAATGCCTAAAGCCATGCTATAGGCTCGAAGCCTGCGCTCTTGCGCAAAGACCAAGAAGTAAAGCTTGAATTGTACAAGGCGAACCAATAAAAGTATTCGTTGAATAAAGGGAATCTCAACATCACGGATCATGAGTAAGGTATTACGGAACATATAGTAATCACGCAGAGGTGAGTGATAGGCAACATTCCGCATATGAAATAACCAAATACGCTTTACCTTGTCACCCAATGAGTGTTGCATGATTGCATTAGGGGCTCCAAGCAACTTGTAGCCCCTTGATCGTGCACGAAAGCACCACTCAGTATCAACGTGATCGATGAAGTAATTGCTGCGCATGCCGCCAAAATCCAATAACGCCTGCATAGGAATCAAAGCACCCGAACTAATCAAGAACGTCACGATAACCGCCTTCTGAGAAGGGTTTGTAGTTTCTGGACTGTAGCGATAAGGCACACTAAATCGACTCACTTTAAAGTGGGATAGAAGTTGAGTTCTTGTATCCATGTAAATAGGCCCAACGGCAGCAATGTTGGACATATTTGCCCCATCACTAAAAACATCCAAATTCTGCTTAAGCTTTTGAACCATGTCAGGATAGGGAATGCTATCCTGATCGAGGATTAATATATATTCTGCCCCCTGCTCATAAGCCCACTCGATACCAATATTATGAGCATAAGCAATCCCCATATTCTCCCTTAAGCAAATGTAATGAAGATTGTAATTTTCAGGGCAACTAGCCATAAGGCCATCAATAGCATCCGGGGTATTATCAACAACCACCATAGAATCAACTTGCTGCAAGGTAGCATCAAGGAGTTGTTTGAAAGCAGGGATTTCTGGGTGGTAGCTTACAACAACAGCAACGACTTTAGGGGGCAAATTATTAATCAAAGTAGAATCCATAGGTATGAGTACATTGTGCATTAAGTAGACTTTAAATGCCAGTTACGCGATGATTGGGCTTAAGTTTATGTACTATTTTTATGGCCAACTTCACGGGAAAAAACCTTCTGAATAAACTTTTAGGTAGAGTATGGACTGCGGTTGACTCAACGCAACCTGAAGGAAAAAAGCGCGCCGCGGATTCGCGTATATCAAATGAGTGCAGCCTAATGATTGAGATAACTGGCTTCGGGCATTAGCGTCCCAACTCTTCCCTGCTAACAGGGAGTTTTACAGGGAATGGTGGCGATTGTTCCGCACCCCTCTCCCTGAAAACCCATATCAACACAGGTATAGCGGCTTGGCCTACCCCTCCCCTTAATTCCGCATCAAGGAAGAACAGGGAATGGTATGCATCGGTCTAGATGAGAACCAGTCCGTTTTGTCAGAACACACACGCAAGCCGAGCGACTTATCCCAATCAGTAGTTGACTATTATGTTAGCTATAGGTAACATAAACTATTATTAACTCACTAAATGTTAGCGATGAATAACATTAACCTCGATCTGAAGTCTCTAGGCGCCCACTTTAAGCGTGAGCGTCTTGCCGTGGGGCTCACCCAAGCCGAGGTCGCGCACAAAGCCGGTTTAAGGCGTGAGACCATCATACAACTGGAGTCTGGGGCGTCGATTAGCGCGAACACCCTCATTCAAGCGACCTCGGCGCTCGGTAAAACCTTGGCCATCATGGATCGCAGGCTCGATTACGACAGGCTTGATGAGGTGTTTAATGACGACCATTAAAGTGAAAAAGTTAAGTGTCGAGACCCCCGAAGGCCATGCCGGCCTCCTCACCAAGGAGGCGCGCTACGTCTTTAACTATGAGACCACCGCACGTGATGCCGAGGTGTCGTTGGTGATGCCACTACGTGCGCAAAGTTACGCCAGCGGCGGATTATTCTCGGTATTTGAGATGAACCGGCCGGAGGGTTACCTGCTGGACACCATCAAGAAACGTTTTGCGAAAATCGGCCCGCTGGATGATATGGCGCTACTTAAGATTACCGGTGCCAACCAAATCGGCAGACTAACCTACCGTGACCCCAGTGAGGATAGCGTTCAGGCCAAGTCGCAGGTGACAAAAGAGTCGTTGATCCGCTCCACCACTTCCGATGAGCTATTTGCGTTTCTCACCGACATTTACTTTAACTCTGGCGTGTCCGGCTTTCAGCCGAAGGTGATCGTGCCTGATGCAGGTGCTCCCGTCTCCGAAAAATCGTCAATGATCACCTCCAGTCTGATTGTGAAGGCGGCCGGTGAGGACTACCCATTTCTAGCGCAAAATGAATTCATGTGCATGGAGGTAGCAAGGCGCGCGGGCTTAACGGTCCCGCCCTTCTGGTTATCCGAGGATGGTGGACTCTTCATCATGGAGCGCTTTGATGTGACGGCTGCTGGCCAACGCTTGGGGCTAGAGGACATGGCCGTGCTTATGGGTAAATCCGTTGATGAAAAGTACAATGGCAGCATCGAAAATATCGCCAAGGCGGTGGATGTGTTTTGTGGATCCAATGCGGTTGAAAGTAAGGCGCGGCTCTTTGAGTACATCGCCCTCTCCGTAGCACTTCGCAATGGGGATGCACATTTGAAGAACTTCTCACTGATTTATGACACCCCGCACGGCGATGTGAAGTTGTCGCCACTGTACGACGTGGTGACCACCATGATTTACACCATTGAACACCCGAGGACAGGGGCGACCAAGGTCGACAATACCATGGCCTTAAATATGTTTAAAACCAAGCGCTACCCACTCGCGCAAGATTTAATCCACTTCGGTCAGTCGGTCTGTATGGTGAAACACCCTGAAAGAATTATTGAGCGCATTGAAGAGGCAAAGCGCGACACACTGGCTGAATACCAGTCTAGGATCGATCCCTGGCTTTACCGCAACCTTAAATCCGTTTGGGGTGGGAGTGGTGTTACGGGTTAATCTGAAAAGTGCCTACAGCCCTACTCGTTTATTTGTTCTGGGGTGACGTCGATGGCGCTGATCTTCTGGCGCCACGACTGTTGGCGGCGGAGCTCTGACAGCGTGCGGTAGAAGGCGCGACTCAGGTCGTCGTGGGCACGCATCACGCCTTGAACCTGAATGAGGTCTAGCAGGCGTTTCTCTTTCACGTTGGTCACCGCGGCTTGGATTTCAACAAGGCAACCCCCGACGTATTGGGTCTGATCCAGGCGTGTCTTTATTTCACGCAGGGCATACCGGATAAAGAGTTCCTTGCCATGCGGCGTTGAGGTGTGCTCTAGCGTGATAAATGATTCCGGCGCTGGCATGGCGCTATTAATCACATAATAATCTTTAGAGAACGTGATGAAGTCTAGGTAAAGGCCCGGACAAAGCTTGGGCATCTCACAGAACTCTTCCACCGTCACCCCCATCTTATTGAGCGTGGTCATATAGGTGCGCTGGACTTTATTCTGCTTAAGATACTCTGGGGTAAGGCTATCCAAGCGTAACAGCAACCACTCATGGACTTCTTTTATGGGTGCTTGGTCGGATATCTCGTAGGCCTTGATCGGCCTCTCCAATGCGCGGACAAAACTTGCCTTCTCTAGGCGTTCTAGGCGCAACTTCTTCCAGGTCAGGACGGTGAGGTCATGGATGATGGCGCTTTCGGCGACGTCGTGCGGCTTAAAGCTGGCCAAAAATTCTTCGTGAAGCGCCCTAAAATCTTCTTCCGACTCACCCGGGATGACTACCATCGCCGAATACACGCCGGTCTTGATGGCATTGCGAGCGGTCGCGACCTTCCCTGCAGTTGTTTTAGGGCCACCGGAACGCGGGGTTTTAGGGATGCCGGCCATGGGTTACTTGAGGCGTACGCCAGGTCGTTCGTCTGGGGTGCCGATGAATTCGACGCCGCCTTCTTCAAGCGCCCTCTTTATTGATACTAACGTCTTCATATTCTGAGTTTCAGGGACACCCACAGAAGACTCAACACGACGAATTGTAGACAGACTAACACCTGCCCTATGCGCGAGTTCCTCGCCAGACCATCGCAAGATTGCTTTTGCAGCACGTATTTGATCAGATGAAATCATTTGACATCTTTAAAGTAATATGTGAAACTATTAGTGTCTTTTTTTAATCAAAAAGTATTTATATGAATAATACTGCAAAAAACAAACTCAAGGAAACAATAATAAGAATCGACGGAGCTTATGCCCCTGCAACCATCCGCGCTTACAAATCCAATTTCGAAAAATTCATCCATTACTGTGAGAATTTAGGTGAATGTGCGTTGCCAGCTAGTAGTAAGGTCGTCGCGCAGTACGTGAAGAAGCTGGCAGATGGTCAGCTAAAGTCTAGTACCATCAAAATTGGAGTAGCCGCCATTGCAACCATCCATAAACTTAATGAACTGCCAGATCCCACGCAGCACTCGGACGTCAAACTAGAGGTAAGGCGCATGTTCAGGACGTTAGGGCGCGAGCATAGGCAAGCATACGGGATTACCACGGCCACACTACAGAAGATGCTCAGCATCACCGAAGACAACCTACGGGGCATACGTGACCGCGCCCTCCTCTTGGTAGCCTACGATAGCCTATGTCGTCGGAGCGAGTTAGTTTCCCTGCAAGTGGAGGACTTGATTATCAATGAGAGCCAACCAATCAAAACTCTCCGCTTGCGATTGCGCAGGAGCAAAACGGACCAAGAGGCTGCAGGTCGATGGTTATACTTGAGCGTTGAAGCACAGCAAGCATTGAATGAATGGCTGATTGCTACTGACATACACAGCGGCAAGATCTTCCGCGGCATTAAGAAAAAGGGTGAGCTCTCCGATGGATTAAACTCATCGCACATCAACCGCATCTATAAGAGGATCGCCATTAGCTCAAAGCTGGATCCGAGTATCATTCAACAAATTAGTGGCCATTCCTTACGTGTAGGGGCAGCACAGGATTTACTGTTGTCTGGGGCCAGCTTACCCATAATCATGAACCGTGGACGCTGGTCTAAGACAGATACTGTTATGCGGTACGTTGAGTCAGCTGGATATAGTGTAGCTTAAAGTTTTAGATATGTCTTTCTGTGATTACGATAAACGTAAGTTCAACCATGGGTTGGGTTTAATGGAACGACGGAAAAATATTTTTTGATCAAAAGTGAAGTCGGTGGAGTAGATAAAATAGCATCCGGATTTAAAGATTTATCCCCAGGAACGACTACATATAGCTTGGTAAGATTCCTATAAGAATAGAAACGATTACCCTGATGCCCCTCTATAGCCCTAGGTTCAGTTACCGCAAGCAGATTTGAAACCTCCAACATATCGGCAATATTTTTTGAAGCCATGCCAGTGGCATACCTTGAGAGCTCGATCACAATATCTGCAGAAATGAATATAGCTAAGGTTGAAAAAAGCACATAACGTGACTTAAGAACATTAATAGGTAGCATTAAGATGAAAAAAGGTATGAGGAGGATTAAATATCGCTGGGATGGTCGGCTTAAAGAGAAAACTAACAACACAAAAATAATCGCAATTCCCACATAAGAATTAACCTTACTCATTGATTCGGAGTAAATAGATTTAAAAATTAATAGTAATCCAGCAAGTCCCATCATTGATAAAATAATCATCCTCACATTGAGACCTAACCAAACATCCAGAGGGCCAAGATTCAGTTCTCCAGTATCCTTTAATCCGTAGATAGCAAAAAGAATGAATGCAGCTAATATAGGAATTAAGAACTTCCAATAGTTAACAATCGAATGGAAGTATTCTTTAGAAATCCAAAATGTAGGCAAGCTAAGTAACGCTAGAAATCCAACATAAAGAATAAAGTTATTCAGTATCGATGAAAGATGAATTTGATGCGTTGTTTGGAAGTTGGGGGGGGTGACCCAAAAGCCGAAAATAAAATGCACCTTCAAAAGGTATAAGCCAACCAATCCAATCGCAGTAATAGAAAAAATAAATATTCTAACCAGACTCTGCTTACTGAGTTCGCTGCCTAAATGAATAGCAGCAAGAACTATGAGCAGTGATAGAACGTGATATTTTAAGACGGCTGCCACACCAAAAATCAGGCCTGCAGCTAGGGTTAAAATAAGTAAATCTCGCTTAACCAAAGTCAATGCTATTGCAAATACGCCTAAAGCCATGGGTAAGAAATCAGCTGTTGCACGCCCAGAAAAAGACCAAACTAAGGGGTTCAGTAAAATTAACGCTAATATTGCCAGCGGATTGTTCTTACCGAAATGCCTGGATATAAGTAAAACTGAAAATGAAAGCATCAAAACACCAACAACATTCAACAATCTCATCAATACTAGGATATCAGTACTAGGAAAATATCTAGCGAATCCGGAGACTAATAATGGCAATCCCAATGTGTTGGCCTGATACGTGAAATACTGGTCGAGCAGAACCTTATTGTGTTCTGGGGATAAAAAGTACTTAGCCCCATCAATAAACGCAAACTCTAGATTAACTTGAGGGAAAGCGATTAAGGAAATATGAATCGCCACCACAGTCAATACCAAGAGGATTGAAAACTTATTGTTAACTATCGGTTTAATCATTGAATCAATCTAATAATGAAATTATTTTTAGGATATTACAGAGATTAAATTCGGTAGAGTCATCTAAATGACCAACGTTTATGGCCAATGTAGCTAGTAAATACTGGAAAAATCACACCTGCAGCATGCGCAATCTCACGCACAAATACCGTTATACCGAGAGCTGGCAGCAAGTAATAAGCTAAAGCCATACTGATAGCCCAAGTTTGTAAAATAGCGACGCCATTAACTAATATAAAAAAGGTAATTGATTGACTTGCTGTCTGTTGACCTTCTTTAAATACGAACAGTTTCGCCAAAACATAGGCAACAATCATTCCTGTAATATATGCAAAAATTACAGCAGAAGAAAACCCAAGCCATTCGCTATAGAGAATTCTAGACCCGAAGTTAACCGCAGCAGCAGTTCCGCCGGTCAGTAGAAACATTATAAATTGGCGGGATAAAAATTGCTTAATCACGACGTGGCATCCCTAGCCATTTTCCGACCAAAATTAATACTCTCTGAAATACCTCTGTCTTCTGGATAATAATAAGAAGTATCTGCTACCCACAGCCCTTTAATTGGTAGCGCAACTGGTGGTAATTTTTCGAGGTAACCTGGATCACAAATTGGCTGGGCGTAGCGGTAACGGCTAGCACGAATATCAATAAAATCATCATCTAATAATGAAGGGTTAATTTTTTTTAAGTAGCGACGAACTTTGTCTAGAAATGCTTGATCAGGTTCAGCAAATTTTGGATGCTCACCTGGCATGTAAAAAGGAACATAGACAACATGCTGATCAAGTGGCCTTAAGTTTGAGTACTCGACCAAACCAGGGATATCCATTTCAGGATCATTTGTATTTAACCAAAAGTTTTCGGTGACCTGTTTTCGAAGTTTAACAATCACGCAAACAACAGCAATATTATTTACCGCCTTAAAACGATTTAAAACATCATCAGGTAAATCAGGCATCAGTCTTGGTACATAAGGTAGTGGAATTGTACTTATCACCTTATCAAAAACTTCCAGATTCCCAGCCACCTCCACACCCTTAACCTTACCATTAACGATAACAACTTTATTAACCGACGACTTAAGGCGAACTTCTCCCCCGTGCGATTGAATATCAGCATGCATCGCATGAAGTAGTGTGCCTGAGCCGCCCTCTAGGTAGCCTAGCCTTTCCCGAAACAGGCTATAACGTGATTTTCCTATGCGCCGAATACGACTCCATATCCAAGCGGCCGATAGATTGTTGGTGTAATCATAAAATTTATAATCAAACAACCTTCGCCACAACACCTCGTAAGCCTCACTACCCACCCAGCGTTTAATCCAACCAACAGCCTCAACATGATCCAGTGGCGCCCAGTTTTTACGTTTAATGCAGAGGAAAGCATGCAGGCCATAACGGAATTTGGCGACAAAGCTTAAACCTCGAAACTTAAGCAAAGCAATTGGGTTTCCCCACGCCTGCAACTGCCCCTGAAACCAGTAACCCATCTTGGTTTCAACCCAGCGCATCTTATTGGCTAAGCCTAGCTCAGCCAACACATCCAAAAATGCATGATCTGAGATACAGTGAAAATGGTAGTAACGTTCTATAGATAAGCCAGAAAAGTCAAATGCAGCGGTCATCCCACCTACTCTATCATCAGCTTCAAAGATAACTGGATGATGACCATCGCGAGCCAATTGGTACGCAACAGCAAGCCCCATCGGGCCGGCACCTAATACTGCAATTCTTCGTTGACCTTTCACTCCTAAAACTCCAAAACAACTTTACTATAAGTAGGGTCATTGAAGGTTTCATTGATTGCCTTTGTAAATGGGGTGTACGGCACGCCAAAAATAGAGGGCCAATCAATCACCTCAAATTCATCCTTAGTGCTCAGTGCAGCAAGCTGCTGTGTAGTAAATGGTGGATTTTTATCGAAAAGTCCCCAAACCCAAATCAATAAGTAAAATATCTTATAAGGGATATTGATAATTATGGCTTTTGCATGAGTCGCACGCTTAATCTCACGAATGATCTCAATGTAATCAACCTTCTCATGGCCTGAAATATTATAGATTCCGCTCGTTATATTATTTTCAATGCAACTAATAATAATATTACAGAAATCACCAACGTAAAGAGGTTGACGCATATAGCGGCCACTCCCTGGTATTGGGAAAACAGGTATTTTCTTCATGAAGCGTGAAAGCCAGCCTAAATGCTTACGATCAAACCAGCCAAACATTAAAGTTGGACGCAATACTGGGCAAGGAATGTCGCTATTTAACAGCATCTTTTCTTGCGTTTTCTTTGTTTGCGTATAGTAATCATCTGCAGCGGACTCAACAACTGAGGAGCTAATATGAACTAGCTTAGGCACATGATTAGCTTTAATGGCCTTAAGAACCAAACGAGTGGAGTCTATATTGTTGCGAACAAACTCTTGATAGTTGTTACCACCAATCTGCGCCTGCAACATCACAACCACGTCAGCGCCAGAAAAGTGACGTTCCCAGACGCCAGGCTCTGCTAGATCAGCGTATTCGGCAGTCACATCAGGTTGAACCTGCTTCAACACTCCCAAGTTAGCCAAGTGCTTATCTAACACAACAATGTTGGTGTAACCTTTTGCTTTGAGCCTAGCCACAAGATTTTGACCAACTAGGCCAGCTCCGCCGGGGAGAATTATTTTAAGCTTATGCATAATTACCTAATTAGAAATTTTTACTGGGATATTAAATTGAGAGCATATATTTATTTTATTTAGTTGCTTATAAGCAAGACCTAATGTGTATTGTGCCTTTAGCCCTGAAATATCAACTCTCGTGCTATATCCTGAACCATTAAGTTGGGGCTTCTTAAAATAAGCCCCTACATCAGGACGAGGCGTATTGTGCGTTTTTAAATATTTACGATTGCCTTGCTCATCGGTCAACACTACATATACAGCTTCTGGCAGAGCTGCCTGGTTAAATGATGTCGCAAGCCATCCACTAACTTCGAGCAAGCCTGATATGGAAAGTTTAGCAGGGAGAGGAGACATATCGTTTATAACATCAATAGAGCCCTCGCAAACGCCTTTTTTCGTAACATCGTAATTTGATAAATCGTTACTATACTCATCAAACTTATATAGCTTTGATAAATCGATAGGAGCAATGATTGGAATTTGGCTAAAAGTAATTGCGTACTCTTCGTTCCAAAAAATCGAATTGCGCCCATGCGACGCAATTTCTATCGACTTCACCCGCTTCCCTTCTAGAAATTTATTTTCCCCATATAACAATCCAAAGTCAGCTGTATTACTTATCAAAGGTGATATCAAAAAACCAGATTCTGCCATGCCGGAAATGATCCGGTATTCTTTCTTGATGCCATTATTCATCTCAAGTGAGATAGTTAGCTGACTGGGCTTATATAAAATATTTGCTACTCGACCAAGAAGAGTAGGTCGAATTAATATCTGAGCAAATATTGGTTGGTTTGAATAGGGTAAATTAACACTCTCGCCAAAAGTATGCTTCTCCGTTACTAGCTTCAATGGAGGTGCCATTTTGCTAATATCATCTTTTTTTCGAAGAAATAAAAAATCATTAATTAACTGAATTGGTTGATAGTTAGCCATCAGTAAAGGCCAACTCGCTCCATCTTCAATTGATGGAAATCTTCCATCAATTGGCTCGACTTTAAAAATGATATTATCTGGCGCTTGGCTTCCTAAAAGATGTTTTCTATTTATTTCAGCCAGCGCTGGTGTGTAAACAGAATAGCTCTGAAGTACAGGGCGAGGAGACCAGGAGTTTCCTGAAGC
>Ga0209697_10003989_pt1 | contig 19597 bp, 16 predicted proteins | sample AliMusrvi5mmetaG_FD_184115 | JGI IMG/M metagenome (GOLD analysis project Ga0209697, IMG submission 184115) | Freshwater lake bacterial and archeal communities from Alinen Mustajarvi, Finland, to study Microbial Dark Matter (Phase II) - Alinen... | ecosystem: Environmental > Aquatic > Freshwater...
TTGAACTTCTGGCAGTGTCGCGGGGGGAAATGCTGGTGATTGATCCATCGGTAATCCTCCATTGGTTATAAGAAGGGTACCGATTGTAGCAGATCAATTTTTTGGCGTCATGGCAGGCTTGCCGAAAGGACACGGTAAATCAGAATCTACAACCGGCTTGGGAAAGAAATTGAAGCCTCAAAGCATTACTCCATAAACTCACTACCCAAAAATCGAAGTTTCCGATTTCGAACATCAAGGAGTAACCAGTAGCTACAAGCACCTGATAGTCTGAAACTTGCTCTCCCAAGAAGAGAGTTCTGCTGTATAATCCTGAAACCATGAAATCACCTTCCAATAGCCAGCCAGCTGATAATTTTATTCGCCTCTCCGGGATCGTGGAAAGGGTCACCTTCCATAATTCGGAAAATGGCTGGAGTGTTCTAAAGGTCTCACCCTTTAATGAACCACATAAACTCGTCGCCGTCGTTATCCACCAGGCCAAGGTCTTCGCCGGCAGCTCCATGGATTTCTACGGCATCTGGACTCACCACCCACAGCATGGTGAACAGTTCAAGGCCGAACGGGCAATTGAGAAAAAACCATCAACCAGTGCCGCCCTGGAAAAATACCTTGGTTCAGGGCTGATTAAAAATGTCGGACCCAAAACGGCTAAAAAGATAGTGAGCTTTTTTAAAGAGAGAACTCTGCAGGTATTTGAGGAAGATTTAGACCAACTTCTGCAGGTGCCAGGGATCGCTGAAAAGAAGCTTGTGGATATCAAGAACAGCTGGCAGGAGCATAGGGCCATCAGGGATGTGATGATTTTCCTGCAAGGATACGGGATAAGCACCCTTTATGCCGTCAAGATATTCAAAACCTATGGCAACGACGCAATCAGCAAGGTGTCCGGCAACCCGTATCAATTGGCCCGAGATATTTATGGCATTGGCTTTTTTTCAGCCGATAAGATAGCCCTCAACATGGGATTTGAGAAAAATGGAGTTCCCCGTATCGAGGCAGGTATAAAACACGTACTCGCAGCCTCTCGGGACAATGGGCATTGTTATCTGTTAGAATCGCAGATAATCAAAAATACGCAGGAGTTACTGGAGACCGGCACACCCGAGCAAATAACCGCAATATTGGCATCCCTGATTTCCGCGAATGAGGTAAAGAAAAGGGTCCTGCCGGATGAAAAAGGGCAGGAGGTCTCTGCCTATTATGCAAACTCCTTGTTTTTCGATGAACAATATGTTGCCAAAAGAGTGAAGCAATGGATCAATCAACCCGCAGTCGTTGACCGGAACCGTATTGAAAGTTGGCTTGAACGGTATTGCCAGAAGCAGAGCATTATCCTGTCTGAAGAGCAACAGGCATCTGTTGCCGGTATTGCCAGCCAATCATTTTCCGTCTTGACAGGTGGCCCCGGCGTCGGCAAGACCACGACGACCAAGGTTCTAGTCAAACTGCTGCATGCCATGAACAAACATGTGATCCTTGCCGCACCAACCGGCAGGGCATCGCAACGCATGAGTGAGGTGATCGGCTATGAAGCAAAAACCATTCACCGCCTGCTCGAATGGGCACCAGGTAAGAATGGCTTCAAAAAATCCGAGGATGATCCTCTGCATGTCGAATTCCTGATTATTGATGAATGCTCCATGCTCGACATCAATCTTGCCGCAGCACTCCTGAAGGCCGTCCCTCAAAGTGCCCAAATCCTCTTTATTGGAGACCCGGATCAGCTGCCGTCGGTCGGGGCGGGAAATGTTCTGCATGATTTGCTCCAGGCATCCTCTGTTCCCAGTTTCAGATTGACAAAGGTATTCAGGCAGGCGGAGGAAAATTTGATTATTCGCTTTGCCCATCAGATCAATGAAGGACTGGTTCCAAAGATTGAATCTCCGTTCCATAAGCCTGGATTATGGAAAGAGAGGGCGGGCTGTCTCTTCATTGATGCCGAGGAGGCAACACAAGAGCAATTGCAGTTCATAGGCCGGGCAAAGTTTGCCATAAGGCATACCGTTACAACCGGCGAAGAGCAGATCCTTCAGACAGGTGAGACTTTCACAGGGGTTATGAAGCGGGAAGAGGATACCGTGATGATCGAGAAACTTCTTGTCCAGGAATTTAAGGATGCCCGGGAAGTACATGCCCCCATACTTACGATACCGCAAAAGTTCAAGCACGTAGACCTATTGAAGGTTTATCACGCTCAAGGGGCTGTTGAAGAGTTGAAAGCCATTGTAAAATCTATTCATCCCTGGTCTGCGCTGCATCATGGCCTGACCGGTCTCGATATGGTTCTGCGCCTCTATACAAAAACCATCCCGGAATACTTTGACAAGAATATTGAGATCCAAATCCTTTCGCCCCAGGTTCGAGGAAGTCTGGGGACACTCAACCTCAATAACGCCATCCAGAAAGCAGTGAATCCGGAACAACAAGGGAAAAAGGAAATTAAAATTGGCGATCGCATCTTCCGTGTGGGCGATAGGGTTATCCAGACACGCAATAACTATGATCTAGGTGTATTCAACGGGGATATCGGCAGGATCGAGGCCATTGATCTGGAAAGCTACTCCTGTCTCATTCAGTTTGGCAAACAGGCTCCCATTCCATATCAAAGGGAAGACCTCACTGAAATAGCCCTTGCCTACGCGATCACCATACATAAATCCCAGGGGAGTGAATTTGCAGCGCTTATCATTCCCGTTGCCACTCAGCATTTCAAGATGTTATTCAGAAACCTCATCTATACAGGATTAACGAGAGCCAGGCAGGTATGTGTTTTTGTCGGGAGCAGGAAGGCCTTATCGATGGCTGTGAGACAAATTGACAACCGGAAAAGGCAGACCGCCTTGAGTTATCTGATCATGAATTAAAGGTACAGTACGCAAAACGATATTGTCATCAACAGGTGGTCTTGAAGTTTCACAAAATCAAAACATAAGGTAAACCAAACGAACGTTTGCCTAACTATTAAATCGGTAATTAAATCCAGTAACAAAATAAAATATCAAGTAAATATATCTCATAGCAGACTGATTTTTAAACAAATATCCCTATTTTGGAGTTGAGTTTCTTGCCTCTTTGGCCAAAAAAAGGCAGAGCCAAATGAATGACCCTGCCTTTGCATGTCAGATATATTAATTGAATCAGGATCTTATATACTTCATGAACGTTGTTAATTGTTGATGGTCAGTGAAAAATCAAGAATTCCAAATGCTCCATTAAACGCCATTTTTGGGGAATATTCTTGGATTTTTAGAAGTGTTAAAATGCTCAACTTCGAGCTACGTTTTTTGGCATAATCAAGCTAAAACATACTCAACAAGCTCAACTATGCCCTCTCACGACCGAGGTAAAAATGTTCATGGAGAAGGCTTAAATCTCAGATTGCTTTTTTGTTGTTAGGAATTTGGGGAAACAAAACTTCCTGGATACAGTATACAGTAGTTATGGTGCGGGACTCGTTATGTTGTGTGTTTTCTTCTCTGTTTGCTTTTCTTCCCTCCTTTTGTAGTCCTTAATTTTTGTCTCTTCTTCCTCCTTTTTCTTTGGATTTCGTTCCTTTTCTTCCTGCTTGGCCGATAAGTAGTGGGAAAGCAGTCATAACCAACAAAAGGCCCGAAGTAGCCATTTCGTGCCTTTCTTCGGACATCCCATAAATACGGACGCTCAACAAGCACCTGCATAAAATCACGGCTTTCGTATTTGTTCAAGTACGGGAGAATGGAAATCATTCTACTGAAGGTTGTTTCGTGCAGGCGGTGTGCCAGGATTTTCTTTATCTGCCGGAGCTGTTGGCGAGGGCAGGCCTATTGTTGTGATGCTTGTCGGCAGGCATCTCAACAAGAAGCACACTGTCTGGCACAGAGACAATATCGCCAAACAGCAAAAGGTCGGGAGACCCATCGGCAAGGGGAAAGAAGGCGAAGAATGCACGATACCGAAAAAACCGTGGCTGATACATCTTCTATACCTCCTATTGAGCATGATAGATTTCCTCCAGATCGCCCGTTTATCGTTCCTTGTTGCCATTTTTGCGGTGAAAAAGGTGTGGTTGTCGAGCATTTTCCACGACGGGGCTATGGAAAAAGGAATTCAGCAACCAATATCAAGTCAATTTTGACATCCTGGAGGCGCACATGATCAATAGAAACCCCCTTGTCAGCAATCGCATCAGGAAGATAGACGGAAGTTTTGCCTGGATCAGTCACAGTTTTCTTAGAAGGGGCTTTTTTACCAGCCTCACCCAAAATGAATTGCTCATGTATTTTTTCCTGGTGCTTGTGGCCGATCGCCAGGGACTTTCCTATTACCACTATGACAAGATCTGCTCTTTGCTCTGTTTTTCTGTGGATGACTATATTGTTGTCCGCGACCAGTTGATAGAAAAAGACCTGATTGCCTTTGACGGCAACTTTTTTCAAGTCCTCTCCCTGCCGCGAATTGTTGTGAATCAACCCTCCAAATTGCTTAAAAACCGAGACGACATGGAGACATTTGATCTTGCCACAATCAGGCAAATAATGCGCAAACAATTCAACCGTGGCCATGAATCATAGGGATTCGAAAAGACTTTCGCAGGCAGTTGAACAATATCTCCTGCAGCGGATCGAACAGGGAAATACGGATACGCTCATCGACTCTCAGGGTAAGATCCTCCAGGATTTCCATCTTTTTGTGGAGCGACAGCCAAAAGAATGGGATGAGATCTTTACCCTCGAAACATTAAAAGAATTTATGCGACAAGGTGACAGCAATGAACGACGACGCGCGGTTCGAGGACTGGCAAGATTTCTTTATAAACAGAGGCAAATCTCTCAACCCATCCCATTACAATTAAGACCAAAACTTCCCACCATTTTTGAAGACCATCTGCATTATTGCGCCACCGCCCGGTATGATACAGAAAAAACGGTACAGCATACACGACGAGTTCTCGAGGCATTCTACCTCTATCTGGGGCGGCACGACCTCAACCTTTCGGCAATAACCATAGAGCAAATAGATGCCTTTAATCAGGAATATAATGAAGCCTATGCCCAGCAGAGCCAAAAACTTAATCGGAGCTATCTCAATCTTTTCCTGAAATATCTGTACCATGAACGCCGTGTGCTCACACGAGACATTGCTCCCTTGCTCAAAGTGCCGCGAATATTTCATAGGACAAAACCACCCTGTTTCCTGCGCACTGATGAAATCCAAAAACTCTTTGATAACCTGACACTGTCAACCCCTGCAGATTTGCGAACCTATGCCATGATTCATATCGCGTATACTATGGGGCTGCGGCCTCAGGAAATTTGCAAGCTCACCTTGGATGATATTCAATTCAGCAAAGCGGAGATGCACATAAAAGATCGTAAGGCCGGCGCACCAATCACACTGCCCATCCCACTCAAAACACTCAAAGCTATTACCGCCTATCTGGTCGGAGGTCGCCCGAAGAACAACTATCGCGAACTTTTTCTGCAAGGAAACCGCCCCAACAGACCTATCGGTTATATGACTGTATACTCTACCATAAAAGCGTGTATGCGAAAGGCTGGTTTGCCTAAAGAGGCCACCCCCTATTGGCTACGTCACACTCATGCACAGCATATGCTGGAAGCTGGGGTTTCTGTCTTTGAGATCAAGGAAATGCTTGGGCAGGACGATATTGAGGCGACCAAAAGATATCTCCATATTCATATCAAACTCATGAAGAGGGTTATTCTTGGTGAACTCGTTTGAAAGTTTTCTGGCGCCACAGATGGAAAGCTACTGCGAATATCGCTGTAGTCTTGGCTATTCTGCAAAAGCAATGGACAGTCTGAGACGATTAGATCGTTACCTGGTAACGAAGAATGTTACCACGCTCAAGACGCTCACACCTTTCTTCTTTCTGCAGATGCGGACTGATCTTGCAATAGACCAGAATACAATAAATAGAGTAATTTATGCCTTGCGTGGCTTTTTTCACTACCTCGTACGGATTGAGTTCTGTCAGCATAATCCACTTGCCGGGATTCCCCGTTTCAAGGAAAACAACATTATCCCCTTCATTTTCTCCGACCAGGAAACTGAACATCTGCTCGAAGAAGCCTGGAGGCAGGTCCGTAGAGGGAGCCAGGCCTTTTTCCTCAAGGACATGAGTTGTTGCCTGGCTCTACAGCTCCTGGCCCGTTGCGGTTTGCGGATCTCTGAACCCCTGCGACTGAAATTCAAGGATTTTAGAGCTGACGAAAGGACAATCTACATTAGAGAGACAAAGTTCCGTAAAGATCGTTTGATCCCCATCCCTGTTGATGTAGCAAGGCATCTGGCGGATTACCTGTCCCTTCGCAACACCATGCTGCCTGCAGATAATCAGAATCCGTACCTTCTGGTCAGCGATCCCGTTAAGGGCCTATATAATGAACAGGTTCGTGATTTTTTCCATCAAGCTGTCAGAGACATCGGACTTGCTCAACCCAAACGGGTTATCGGCAACACCAACATCAGCGCCCCAACCCCACACAGTCTACGGCATTCCTTTGCGGTCAACACCCTCAGGCGGATATCAGCGAGAGGTGATTCACCACAGAATGCCCTTTCAGTTCTTGCGGTATACATGGGGCACAAAAAATACACTTATACCATCTATTACCTCAAACTGATCGATGCAGACCAGCGCCGGAATCTCGTTGATTTTATGATTATGTATCCATCGAAACTATGAAACTTTCAGTCTGCATCCACCAATTCTTTGAGCAGTATCTCCCTCGGATCAAAGGGTGCGGGCTCAATACGATCAAGAGCTACCGTGATGTTTTCTCACTCTTTTTGCCCTTTGCCAGGGATACCCTTAAGGCGCCCATTGACTCTTTGCAAGTTGAGCAACTCACCCCGGAACTGATTGTGAACTTTCTTGGCTGGCTCGAAAAAGAGCGGGCAAGTGGCGCCAGAACCAGAAATCACCGACTGGCGGCCATAAAATCACTGGCCAAAATGATCCTCTTTATGCATCCGGACAAGAGAGAGATTGCCGCAAGGATATTGGATATTCCCAAAAAACGGTACCACAGAAATATAATCGGCTTTCTTTATCAGGAAGAAATTCTGGCTGTCTTCAATTCCGTCGATCTCAACTCAGCACAAGGCTTCAGAAATTATACCATGCTTCACTTGCTTTTCGACTCCGGTGCCAGGGCCAGTGAAATTGCAGCCCTCGACCTCGATTTCTTTGATCCACAGAATAAAACGCTGGCCATTCTCGGTAAGGGCGGGCACTTCAGAATGATAAATCTCTGGCCAAAAACGACAGATCTTCTTTGTCAGTATATCAAGAAGTATCGGATTACACCACATGCGCTCTACCGGAATCGTTTGTTTCTCAATCAGCAGGGAAAAGAATTTACCCGGCACGGAATATATCGGCTCTGTCTAAAATATCTGGAAAAAGTCCTGCCGGAAAAACGGTTGAAAGATCTTAATCCTGCCCACAGTTTCAGGCATTCCTGTGCGGTAAATATGCTCCTGGCCGGTCACCCCATATCTGACATAAAAAACCGTCTCGGTCATGAAAGCGTTAAATCAACAATGGTCTATCTGCACCTTGATTTAGGGCACCGACAGCAGATTCAGAAAAAGTTCATCACCTATACACAGTCACTGACCAATCAAGATGACAAGATAGATGAATTGATCGACTGGAAGAACAAGGGGGAAATTTTAAATTGGCTTGATACCCTTTAGGGGGCTACTCTCGCCCCCATAAGGGTCACGGACAAGTAGGAAAAACCCCAAGAAGTTATGTTGCTCGAAAAAGGAGAATCACTCTTGAAAAAGGTAAAACTGCCCGAAATAAAAGAAGAAATCAAACCAGTAACGGTTTGCCTAATATGTTTCATAATTTAAACAAGTTAGGCGAACACGCAACATAACAGTAGGAATGTCAAGATAAGGCAGATGCCAATTTGATTTAGATTTTTTCTGGATATCAACTCTCTGCTCTATCAGTTACCAAAGCAACCCGTCAGCCTTTCAGGGCTTCGTGCAGCTTTGCTCTCAAGTCTTTCATCGAGAAGGGTTTCTGGATGAAATGCACGCCTTCGTCGAGTACGCCGTGGTGGGCGATGACGTTGGCGGTGTAGCCTGACATGAACAACCGTTTGAGGTCGGGATAGATAGACAGAAGGTTCCTGGCCAGATCGCGACCATTCATCTCAGGCATGACCACGTCGGTCATAAGCAGGTCGATTTGCCCCTTGTGTTCTCGGGCCAGGCGGATGGCCTCGCCCGGGATTCCGGCAGTGATCACGGTGTAGCCCATCTTTTTCAGCATCTGTGTGGTCATCATTAGGATGGCCGGTTCGTCCTCCACCAGCAAGATGGTTTCGCCGCCTACCGCCGGTGCCGGGGTCTGTTTCTGTTGAGGCCGGGAGACGGCCGTGGCCATGTGTCGCGGCAGGTAGATCTTGAAGGTCGTCCCGTGGCCCGGTTCACTGTAAACATTGATGAAGCCGTTGTTTTGCTTAACCGCACCGTATACCATGGCCAGGCCCAATCCGGTGCCCTTGCCAATCTCCTTGGTGGTGAAGAAGGGTTCGAAGATGTGGGAGAGCATCTCAGCGTCCATGCCGCAGCCGTTGTCGCTCACCGCCAACAGGATGTATTCGCCGGGGACGAAGCCGGAGTGACGGGCACAGTACTCGCCGTCAAGGACGACGTTGTCTGTCTTGATGGTAACCTTGCCCGTACCCGCGATGGCGTCCCGGGCATTGACGCACAGGTTGGCGAGAATCTGGTCTACCTGAGAGGAATCGATGAAGATGCGCTCGAGGTTGTTCCCCGGCATCCAGGCCAGGTCGATGTCCTCGCCAATGAGCCTCCGTAACATCTTGAGCGCGTTCTCCACGATGTCGTTGAGGTCGAGCACCTTTGGGGCTACGGTCTGCTTGCGGGCAAACGCCAGAAGTTGGTGTGTGAGGTCTGCCGAACGTTTGGCGGCCTTCTGGATCTCTTTCAGGTCGGCAGAGAGCGGTTCGTCCGGCCCGATTTTATCCAGGGCCAGTTCCGTATAGCCGAGGATGACCCCCAGCATGTTATTGAAATCGTGCGCCACCCCACCCGCGAGCCGGCCCACCGACTCCATCTTTTGCGCCTGGGTGAGTTGATCTTGGAGCTTGTCCTTCTCCGCCTCCGCTCGCTGGCGCGCTGAAAGGTCAACATCAATACAGAACAATTCGAGTTCCTGCCCCGGCACTCTGACGATGGCGTGGGACGAGTAGACCGGAATAAGTGAACCGTCCTTGCGCATAAGCGCGAGTTCCGAAGAAGGGATGAGGTCACCGGTATCTGCCATGTGTTGAATCGCAGCGCTCACCTCGCCGCGCATCGCGGGCGGGATGATGAGATCCAGCAGGTTTCGGCCGAGCGCCTCCTCTGCGGTGTAGCCGTAGAAAGATTCTGAGGCATGGTTCCAGTAGCGGACGGTGCCGTCCAAAGCGTACCCCTGCACTGCCACCGTGGTCACGTTCTGCAGAATTCCCCGGAACCGTTCCTCGCTCTGCTTGAGTTCCTGTTCAACCAAGTAGCGCTCCTCTTCCAGCGACAGTGCCTTGGCAAGCATCTGAATCGCGCCAATCTCGCCCAGTGTGAAACTGCGGGATTTGCCGTCCACGACGGCCAGTGCCCCAATCGCGATTCCGCGCAGATGTACGGGATGGCCGAGGTACGCCTTTAGTCCGTACTTGCCGACAGAAGGATCGGTATTCTCATAGTCGGTATTTTCGAGATTGTCGAGAATGATCGTGCGGTCCTGGCCGCGAATGGTCGCCTCATAGCAAATGTGTCCCTGCGGCACATCCGCACGAGGCATGTCCGGCGGCAACTGGTGGCCGCTCCAGACCTCGATCGAACCGCTTGCGTCATCGAGTCGGTTGTATAGCGCAGCCGCGCTTCCTGTCAGTTCACAGGCAGCCCGGACAATTCGATCCATGTTTTGTCGCGGTTCCGGCCCCAGGCTGAGAAACACCCTCGCCAACGCCTCCGCCGTCCTGTGCAAGGACTCTCGCTCATCCTCGGACTGCTTTCGCTCGGTGATGTCCATGTGGATACCCGTCAACCGGTACGGTTTTCCCACTGCGTCGCGCTCAGCGACAGCGCCTGTTGTGTACATCCACTTCCATTCATCCGACCGTGTACGCCGTCGGTATTCCACCTCTTCGGGCCCACCGGTCTGCAACACCTGCTGGAATATCCGCTGAACGTTGGTTCTGTCGTCCGGGTGAATATTGTCAAACCAGTTCTGAACGTTGGACACAAACTCCCCAGGTTCATACCCCAGCATTTTCGGGTACTCCTGACCGAATGAGATCTCCCCGGTAGGAACTATCGTTTCAAACCAGCTCTGGCGCGCAGCGCTTAAAGCGAACCGCAAACGTTCTGTGTGCCGGTGCAATTGCTCTTCGGCCTGCTTGAGTTCAGTGATATCCAGCAGGATTCCGGTCCAGATCACATCGCCGTCATTGAGACACCTGGGAACTGATGCGAAATAGACCCAGACAACCTTGTCTCTCACCTTGAGGCGCCCCTCCCATTTAAAGGCCTCCAATGACTGGAGGGCGTGGACATTCCTGGTCACAAAGTCCGGCCTATCCTCGGGGTGAATGCTCTCCACGACGATGGACGCATTCGCCTCACATTGCTCGCGCGTAGCACCCAGTACATCACAGAACAGGTCACTGACCATTTCGAGCTTGTAGTTGGATTCTACCTTGCCAACCCACTCGGATTCGACCCAAGGCTTCTGGGCCTTGATTCTCAAACGGTAGACCCCCGACGGCTGGGATGCTACAAGATCTTTGTAGAGGTTGTGTTCCTGCTCCAATGCATGTTCAGCCCGTTTTTTCTCGGTGATATCCAGGCAGTGGCCGATGTAGCCTAGAAAAGCGCCTTCGCAGTCGAAGCGGGGCGATCCCTGGTCCAAGATCCAGCGGTGCTCGCCACTGTGATGGCGCAGGCGGTACTCCATACTGAAACGTTCGCGCCGGTCGAAGGCCGCGACGTAAACCTCCAGGCAGAGCTTGTAATCGTCCGGGTGTACGCCTTCAGCCCAGCCGTTGCCCAATTCCTGCTCCAAGGTCCTTCCGGTAAAGTGTAGCCATGGCTCGTTGAAATAGTCGCAGAGCTTGTCCACGCCGGATGTCCAGATGAGCACCTGGCCGCCGTTCGCCAAATCTCGGAAGCTCCGTTCGCTCTCGCGTAACGCGAAATTGGTCGCACGCAGCCGCTTGCCGCGAGTCAACAAAGCCAGAATCAAGAACGTCTGCAAGCCTCCGATCGCCACAATGCCAAGGAGCCAGCCCCAGTACTGCTCCCATACAGGCACATGGCGGTTAAGGACAACGCTCCCTTTGGGAAGAGCGGATTCCTTGATCCCAAAGCGCTTCATCACTTTGTAGTCGAACATGGGCACATTCGGACTGTCCATGACCACAGGAATCTGGTCCGCATCCTGGCCCTCCAGGATGCGAATCGCCAGATTTCCCGCCGTGCGCCCTTGGTCCTGGCCGGAGGAGACGTACCCGCCCAGGGCGCAATCGCCCAGGTCGAAGGACCAGGCCGTGAAGATCGGGACTGGGGCATAGGCGGAAATAATCCTGCTGCCTTCCTCGATGGACAGATACCCGCCTTCAGGATTGAGGAGGGTGGTCAGGCGCAGGACCAGACTGTCTTTGGACAGGTGGCTCAGGATGTCCGGGGCGTCCTTGTCGGTCATGTTCAACAGTTCGTCGAAATGAACCAGGTCCTTCATCCGGGCGGCCAAGGCCCGATAAAGCTCCAAGTTGATGCGAGCGCTGGCATCCATGTCGCTGACCACGGCTAGGATCCGGGTAGTTTTGGGGAACAGCTTCAGGGCCAGGTTCAGTGTCGCCTCCAGACTCAGAGCCTCGTTGACCCCGGTGATGTTGGACTGTCCCTGGATGCGCTTCGGGCTGAAATTGTTGACGCCGCAGAAAACCACAGGAGCAGTAGGGAACAGGTCATCCCGGACGGTAAGCAGGAAGTTCAGGGCTGGATCGTCTGAGACCATGACCAGGTCCTGCGGCCTGCTCTGGTACTTGGCCCGGATGTATTCGGTGGTCAGCCGGGTGTGGTCTTGGTCGGTGTATCGGCGCATGTCCAGGTTCTCGATGGACAGGCTGACGGATTCAAGGGATCCCAGAGCCTCGCGGACGCCCTGGACGATGCTGTCGTTCCAGCGGTCGCCCTGGTGGTAGGAGGTGAGCAGGAGGACCTTCCGGGGAGACTGACCGGTCGCTGCGGCATCGCGTGGAGCAAACAGCACGGCGAGGAGGAGAAAGAACAGCAAATATGCAGCAGGACTTCGCTTTATCATACACTCCCTAATCCCCAGACCCAATCGATTTCCAGCGTGGAAAGCAATCGCTTTTTTCATAACTCCATAAACCCCTTTTCAAGGAGGAGCAACCGATCCCATGTGCGAATGATATATTATACCCAAGGCTTTTACAAATAATTGAAGGCCGCATCCAAAACAGATATTGGACCCAAATAGCCAAGCCCTTTTTTCCTGCAATCTCAGGATGCTAATCACCTATATTTGAACATAGTATCCCGTCGCAGGTGATCATCAGGTCAATACATCGAAGAGAATTTCCTCGTGTTCAGGCCAGCCATCATCGAAAGGTTCAACAACTATTGCCGTATAATTGCAGGAGGTACTGTGGCCTGCGCTTGAGCAGCCATAGATTTGCTCTGGCAAGCCTCGAATTGCGAAATCCTCTCGCGGTTGAGATGATTCCTGATCATTTTGACCCTGAGAATTACCAAACATCACTCCCAAAAAGGAGCATTTTAGCTCTTATGCAAATTCGAAATTATCTCGGAATAAATGCGGGATAATGGAGCATTTTGGATTCTTAATTGCTCCTGATGCCATCGTTCCTTTTTGTTTGAAATTTGAAAGAATACGAAGGAGGTAACGCCTGCTTTCACTTGAAAACATAGAGGAAACTAAGGCTGTGAGACCAGTTTATGTTTCACAAAAATTGCTGGTAAGGTTAACCTAGGGCGTAAGAACGCTACTTGGCTACGTTTCTGGCGGCCAGATTAAGCGTAATATATTGAAACAATTTATTATTTCCGACGCTGGAAAGTAGTAGTCTCAACCGGGAGTGATTGCAGAAAATTCAGACCTTACAGATGGCAATATTAACATAAAAATCATCGGTTAAGCCGGTGCATTTTATTGTTGGAAAACTTGACTCTCGCAAAATGTCAACAAGTCAAACTTGCCCTCTTGACCAAGCATAAAAAGAATTCAACAATAGACTAAAATTGAAAAATTAGGGGTATGATAGAAAAATCAACTGCCTGTAGTCTGTTGGAGGGAAATCTACTTCTTGTTCACCCTCTCTCTTATTTCAGTGTTATGTGTTTTTATCGGATCTCCAATAACAATTTCTTCAATCTGTGGGGGGGGATCAGGACTAATGGTGAGAACCACATTGTTATTGTTGTCTAAGAATGTGATGTCTGCAGTTAGAGGCGAATTGGAGTAAAGAAGGTGGTTTACAAGCTTGACTGCAAATGTCAGTCGTTGGCCTGCTTCTAATTGTTCTGACGGAACATTGGCAGGCGGAAAAGTTTGTTTTCGCCCTTCTTGGCCCACAGAAAAATACATTTTTGTGATATGTTTTTTTGAGTCGTCAGGTTCCATAAGTACGCGCAAGAATACTGCAAAAGAAAACGGTCGTGGCCAAATATCTTTTTGATCTGGCGTCACGGTGAATATTATTTTATCGTCGTAAACACCCATAAGGGAAACTTTATTCCCCTCTTCATGTCGCACATCGTCACAGAAAATTGAATTAATTATTTTCATTTATTTCACCTGTCACAGGTCAATTCAAGTGTTCTATTTATGGTCGGTTCACTAAGCAAGATATTGCTCGCTGATGAATGAAGATTGATTGTCATGTTTGTAATACTGTTATTGTTAAAAGTATAAGTCATTGATGGAGACGATGATTGTGACTCAGTTTTATTTTTAAGTGGGTCAATGTATGTTGAGTTATTTGCAATGAAGTAATAAGCAGTTGAAACAAAAATCTTTTGCGCAGACTGGAACTCAAATTTATGTTCGGCAACATCCAGAAGCCACGGAAAACATCTAATAAATTTAAGTAATGAAACACCCGCAGCTGACGGTTTTCCAGTGTTTTTCCATTTGGCAAGAGTTCTTTGTGGAAGCTCCAAGGCTCTTTCCATTGCTGAGAGACTAAATCCATTCTCAACGAAATCATTCAAGATATGAACGACCGCTTTTGCCTTGAGCTCATCAATTGTTGACTGGATTATTTCGTCATTTCTATTCTCAAAGTCACCTGGCGTTTCACATGAATTACAGAAATTTTGAAAGAGGCCGATTTCTCTTGAACCACCATAGCTCTCCGACACCAGTTCATTATATTCGGAAGAGCTAATATCTGTTGATCCACAAACTGGACAATTTATTTGCTGGCTCATTGTATTTATTCCTCAGAGTGTCCAATAAGATTTGGAAATTTGTCTGCTAAGGTTGGGTTGTTTCCTTTGGTGGGTGGGTGGAATGATTTTAATAACCAATTTCCTATTATTGTATTTTCGATGATTGCTATATATCCCGGCAAATGTAAAGTTTTGAACTTAAACGAATAAACCAAAAGGGGCCGCTGTTGGGTGAAATTCTTTTCCCATGGCTTACAGTGGTAAAATGAAAGCTGTTCTAAACCACCATTGGCAATAAACTCAAACAATGCTGCTTTGGTGGATATTTTGTAATGTGTCCGCGCATCGCGGAGAACATTATATATTGGTATGACTTTTTCAGGAGTATTTCCACAAGCTGCAATGAACTCCTTGATTACTCTAGCGTGATCGTCGGCCATTTTCTTCTCTTATAGGCTTTAAGGTACATTATGTCAAGTTTAGTGTTACTCTGATCCACACTACTTCAAAAGGTACTGTTGAACTGTTTAATGAAAGAGTCGTTTCGGTTACACTGGATACAGTGTGTTGAGCTATCCAAGTGTATACTTATGGTGTCTTTTGCCAGTTCTACCCCAGCCAGGGTTCCATTGAAATAAATTGTTGCATCCGACTGTCCAGCCATTCTAATGACCAACGGTTTGGGTAAGCCGCCGCCGCAAATGACCTTGGATCGAAGCGCGTGCTTCCCGGCGGTCGGCTTTGCGAGCAGGATTATTGATGCACTCAAGTCTCCTATATCACTCGCAGCTGGCAAGGCCACAATCGGCGCCAGTATCGGCATTGCTTTGTTCCCAGAAGACAGTAACAACCTTGATGAACTGATGAACATAGCGGATAAAGCCATGTATGTCTCCAAACATCAGAGCCGAAACAGATATACCTTAATGGGTTCGGTGGAACCAGCCAAGTAACTGCACAACATCAAATTTTTTAGGAGAGACACTGGTCTTGAAGGCTGAGCGTCCATAGAACGTAAAACAAGCTATTCCAGAAGATTTAGATTTGCCCTGGCAAGCATCGGCTTGTGAACATACCTCACAGTTGACATTATTCCTGATCATTTTGGCCTTGAGTATGGCCCAATATCACTCCCGAAAAGGAGCAATTTCACTCTTTTGAAAATTCGAAATTATCTCAGAAGAAATGGAGGGTAAGGGAGCATTTTGGATTCTTGTTTTTTCCTTGCCATCATCCGAGATGACAGCCTCGATACGTAGTAAAATAAGTTGTTTCCCCGAGTCCACATCTTTCGAAAAGATCATAACCGATGGAACTAAAAGCAGATAGAAGATTATTCCTGAACATTTTGAGAAACAGGGCTATGTTGTCCTCCTCTGCCAAATCCGGTTAAAAGCGTAACCAACATGGTTGCAATGTGAGAACATAGGAGTTACAATAAAAAGATGATAAGGAGTTTTGCGCATAAAGGATTGAAGAAATTCTTCCTTACAGGAAGTTTGGCGGGGATCCAGGCAAAACATGCCGAGCGGTTGAGGCTTATCCTGGCCCAGCTCAATCAAGCCAGAACCGTTGAAGACGTGCAAATCCCGACCCTTGCTCTCCACGAATTGAAGGGTGTAAGAAAAAAGACCTGGTCTGTAACCGTTCAGGCCAATTGGCGTGTTACTTTCCTGTTTGAGAACGGAGATGCTGAAGTTGTTGATTATGAAGATTATCATTAGGTGAGACTATGAGAATGCACAACCCTCCCCATCCCGGCGAAATTCTCAGCGGGCTATGGCTTAACCCCATGGGTCTTTCTGTCACTAAAGCCGCGCTTGCTCTCGGTGTCAGCCGTAAAACTTTGTCAAAAATTGTAAACGGCAATTCCGGCATTTCGCCGGAGATGGCGTTTCGCCTGTCCATTGCCTTTGGTGGAAGCCCGGAAAGTTGGATGGGTCACCAGGTTGCCTATGACCTTTGGCAGGTTGAGCAACATAAACACGAGCTGAACATCAAACCATTCCTTGTCCAAGCGCTTCATTGATACATAAAAATATAAATATATTATTTTATATATCTGTAGGTGACCAGGAGCGCAAACTATTTTTGTCAGCAGCGGACGGGGAAAACCCCATCGAGTGGATGTTTTGCTCTGCCCTGTATTTACATGTTGTCGACCGTCAGAGGCCTTCGGACTTGCCCCTGGAGAATTGCGAATTTTAATTGAAGAACAAGCCACAGTGCTCCGATCCCTCAAAAAACGCAAAAAGGACCAGCGGCAATGACGTGGAATCCTCCTTTGGTATCCACTTGTTCAAGGGTGAGCGGATCAGCAACAGCCACCTGACGCTTTCCGAGAAAAGAGCTGTAAAAGATTGTCAGTAACATTAAAATTGCATGATAACATTCAGTATGTTAGTGTGCATATATTATGTTATTGAGGGGAGACGTATGCTGAACCTTGTACAAAAATTTGAAAAGTATCTTTTTGAAAATCTGGGTGTCTCGATAGCCATAGAAAAGTGGCAGAAAGAGAAGGGCCTTCCGCTTTTCCTTCGCGATTTATACAGCTTTTATGAGTGTCAACTGCTCCAAGAATCGTGTCTTGTAATGGAGGCACGGGATGAAGAAGAGATCACCCCGGCTACTATCCGCAAACATATACAACAAATAGAAGATATGTGGCGGCATGAGATTATTTACCTCCACCCTTCAATTTCCAGCTACAACCGCAAGCGACTTATCGAACATAAGATTTCCTTTGTCGTTCCAGGCAACCAAATGTATTTGCCATTGCTTGGTATAGATTTGCGAGAGCATATTAAAGGAATGCGCTCAGTAAAGAAGAAAATCAGCCCTTCTACCCAAGCTGTTATTTTGTTTGTCCTCTACAACTGGCCACGAGAGGGCTTAACCCCCTCCCGGCTCGCACAACTGGTAAACTATACACCGATGACCTTGACCAGAGCTTTTGATGAAATTGAGACTACAGGTCTCGGGAATGTCGAGATGGAATGGCGTGAACGCGTGTTGCACTTTGAGGTGGATAGAAAGTCTTTATGGGAAAAATCACTTGATCTGCTATGCTCTCCGGTGCGAAAACGAGTTAAGGTCTCTGCACCTCACAATACTTTACCGTTGTTGCTTGCCGGAGAGTCGGCACTGTCACGCCACAGTATGCTGGCACAGCCGTCTCGCCCAACCTATGCTGTGAGTGCTCAAGAATGGAAGGTATTACAACTGAACAAAGAAGTAACTGAGCTGAAAATTCACGAGCCCGGCTCTATGGAGATTGAAATCTGGAAATATGATCCCGAACTGTTTGCTCGGGAAGGAGTTGTCGACCCACTATCACTTTACCTGAGCCTGAAAGACACAAAAGATGAACGAGTTGAGATGGCACTCGATACCCTCCTGGAGAGATTCCAATGGTAAGAGGACTTGATAAATTCAGAGACCATTTTCAAAGGTATGAAAAGAATTATGTCTTGATTGGTGGTACTGCCAGTTCGCTGGCGATGGAGGAAGCGGGACTAGAATTCAGGGTAACTATGGATCTCGATATTGTTCTTTGTATCGAAGTCCTCGACGCGGATTTCGTAAGAGTATTTTGGGATTTCATCCGGGCGGGCCGGTATCAGAACAAACAAAAAAGCACCGGAGAAAACAGGTTTTATCGATTCTATGAGCCGGAAGATAAAGACTTTCCTGAGATGTTGGAATTATTTTCGAGAATACCGGATGCGCTTGTCTACGAAGGCGAAGGCGATTTCACCCCCATACCGATGGAGGAGGAGGTTTCGAGCCTCTCAGCTATATTGCTGGATGAGTCCTACTACAAATTCCTGCATACCGGCAAACGTGATTTAGATGGTTTGTCTGTTATAGACCCTGAAAGAATAATCCCACTCAAGGCACGTGCCTGGCTGGACCTGACAGAAAGAAAGGGGCAGGGGCATGCTGTCGATTCAAGGGATATCAGAAAGCATAAAAACGACGTATTCAGGCTGTACCGGGTGGTATCGCCGGATACCCGGGTGGAGATGCCAAAACAAGTCGGAGTAGACATGTCACGTTTCCTCTCTGCCATGGAAACTGAGCATACTGATTTAAAGGTCCTCGGCTATCGGGGTGACACCGTTGAACAGGTGCTTGCAGGACTAAAAATCATATATGGCGTAGATGGTTGAGCCGGTAGAGATAGTTTACATCTGAAGTGGGAGATGAAAGATGAGTACACCGTTAAGTATTAGATTGAGTGATGAAGTAAATGAAGATTGTTTCACCACATCATTACAATGACCGTCAATTGGAACAAAATTGGAACAAATTGATTTGTTCCATCTGGAAAAATAAGTATAAACAAATAGTTATTGTAATGCAAGTACAGGATTCCTAATCCTGGAGTCGCGCGTTCGATTCGCGCCGAGGGTACCAATAAATACAAGGGGTTATGAGTTTTTCTCATAACCCCTTTTTCTGTTTCTGTGTAATTCCTGTGTAATCGTGTCAAGGAGATCATTACAGGGGCACGTGGATGTAGAAATTATTTTATGCAACCGCAGAACCTATTAATGGTGGAAAAATACCCTCTCATCTCGTTGTGCGTAGTTGCTCCAAAAAAAAGACTCAGGAAGAAGCTCAGCTATGCCCTCTCACGACTGATGTTAAGGTGTTCATGGATAAGCTTATCAGCCAAATTCATATTTTGTTGCTAGGAATCTGGGCAAGCAGAAGCTCCAAGATACAGTAGGCACATCAAGTTTAGGCACATGCCAAATCGGTTTAGGTTCGGCCTGGTAATCTCAATGGGAAAAAAAGCATAGCGAAAAACGCCAAACTGCACCATCCATTGACAATAGAATCGACGGCATCGATTACGCATAATCATTCTCCTAAGCAATCGACTCAAAGGTGGGGCGCCGGTATTCGACGATAGTCGGCTTTCCCTGCTGGAAATCAACCAGGTCCCGGTCGAGCATTACAAGGATTTTCAGGACATCAAAACCTTCCAGTCTTCGGCGCTAACAGGAATTGAGCCACTTTTGCTAATGAAAACTGAGCCAGTGAGTGCGCAGCAGGGAGTGTCTTGAGGGAGAGGAAAGAGCGATACGGGTGGGTCAGGTGAGATGAGATTTGCTGA
>Ga0209697_10003993_pt1 | contig 19586 bp, 15 predicted proteins | sample AliMusrvi5mmetaG_FD_184115 | JGI IMG/M metagenome (GOLD analysis project Ga0209697, IMG submission 184115) | Freshwater lake bacterial and archeal communities from Alinen Mustajarvi, Finland, to study Microbial Dark Matter (Phase II) - Alinen... | ecosystem: Environmental > Aquatic > Freshwater...
ATTGGCACCTTATCAAGCAGTCTGCGGGCCTGGGCATGGGGTCAGCGCGCCTTGCGGCAACAGGTTCGGTGTCTTGACACAGGGCAACCCGGACCGAAGGCTTGCCGGAACCAGCCCACGTGCCGCCAGAAACTCCAGAAAGCTCCGCACCGCCGTGATGAGAAGATTGACGGACGGCGCCTTGAGCGGGGAGCCCTCCCGTGTACGCCGACCATTCAGATGTTTCAACCAGGCATCCAGATGCGCCTGGCGCAGCCGGTCGGCAGTCACGACCTGTTCCCTGGCGTCCAACCAGTCAAGAAAGACAGTCAGGATGCACCGATGATTGCGTAGGGTACAACGGCTGAGGTTGCGATTTTGTTCATGGTCAAGAAACGCCTGCAACAGCTCCCTGAGCGGCGGCTGGCTGGCAGTTTGATTGATAGTTGAGTTAAGCATGGTGTCACCGTCCCGGCTTACCTGCCGCGTGCATGGCGCGGATGTCCTGTATCGAGAGCCGCAGATACTGGCTCAAACTGCCTACGCCCACGTGTCCGAGCAGGAGTTGGATCTGGACTGGGTGCGCACCGTTCCGGAGCATATGAGTGGCACAGGCACGCCGCAGGGCATGGGGTCCAATGCGCGGCAGACCAGCGGCTTTGGTGTATTGCAGCAACATCATCTGAATGGCCGTCGCAGTGAGCGGGCGGGCGTCATCGGTACCAAGCCAGAGTCTCTCCTCGTCCTCCCTACCCCTGGCCAGCGTTTTGCGAGCACCTTCAATATATTGACGCAGCCAATCCACGGCCTGTTTGCCGAGCGGCAGCATGCGCTCTTTCCGCCCCTTCCCCATCACCCGCAATAGGCCCCGGTCTTGGTCAACATCGGTTATCTTCAGTCCTATCAGTTCCCCAAGCCGCGCGCCCGTTGAGTATGCTGTCTCGATCAGGGCTCGATCCCGGACACCCTTGGGCCGCCTGATATCCGGCTGCGCCAGAAGCGTGGCGATTTGCTCCTCGGTTGGTGCAGACATCAGGGGACGGACCGGGTACGGCAGGGACCAGAACTCCGCCGGATCGAGAAAGATGCGGCCGGTCTCGGAGAGCCAGCGAAAGAGCCGCCGCACATGACGCAGAATCAGGTCTCTCGACATGACGGCAAGCCCGCGATCCGCCAATATGCATCTGAATTGATTCAAATCCTCGGTGGTCACTTCCAAAAGGGTCTTGCCTTCGGCCTGCATGAACGACTCCAGATGCGCAAACGCAAAGCAGGCGGTCTGCAGAGTACTCTCACTATGATGCTGGTGACGCAGTTTCTCTAAAAACGAATGGTATGGCTCCAAAATGGCAATTTCACTTTTACAAGTACACTCTCGCCTGGTCTTCATGGTATTCCGCTCCCGTGTTTTTGAAATGGTTTTCGCATAACTGCCTGTCGTCCAAACACTTCATCCTGATTCCAGCACTGAAAAGGTGGTGAAACGCCCTGAAAAGCTATGAAGCGTCATACCGACACCTCTTTCCCAAGTCCTTCGACATCTCTTAGGCCAAGGCCGGCGGCACCGCTCAGGCCAGGCACAAACCGCTTGCCGTCCTTACCCCGCCCGTCCCATGCGAGCCGGTAACGATAGGACTGGCCGTTTCGCCCGGACTCCACCAGCACGTATTCGAAGTTGACCAATTCCTTCAGGTAACGGTGGACACGGACGTTGGCCCAGCCGGTGAATTCCCTGATCTCACGCCGTGTAAACCGAACTCCGGCTCTCCGTTCATTATGCTCACCAACCTCCTCGCCACCGCCCGACAAGAGTTGCGCCTCCACAAACGCCTCCGCCTGCAGCAGGAGTTCGCGAGCAGGCGCACTCAGTTCGGCCATACTTTTACCCAGAATTTCGGCGGCCAGATCGTTGGCCAGCCGGATATCATCCAAGTCGGCCTCCAGATATTCAGTGCCACTGGGCGATGTCATCACGGTCTTCTGCATCTGGCGCAGGAATGCCACAGTCTTGATAAGGTTCAGGTACTTCGGCTGATCCCGGCGGCCTTCCAACCGGTCATCGCCATAGTTCAATCGCTCGGCGTAGGGATTCACCACCGTGAGCGATCGCAGCAGTCGTTGAAAGTTGCGGTGCTTGCGCAAGACCGCATCCATCACGATCTTGTCGGAAAGACCACCCAGCGTGTGACGCCGCCGCTGGAAGGACAGGATTGCCCTGGTCTGCTCGCGACTCTCGTCGATTGAGGTGACGAAGAACCGGCTACGCGTCTCCGGATCGGTGTCAGGATCGGTCGTTGTCAGGAACACCGCCGTTGGCCCCTCGACCTTGTTGGTCATGGTGGTGATCTTGCCGCTACCCGTATCCTTGATGGCCGACTCGATGACCAACTCGTGCGCCGTGATGAGATTGCGAATAGCATAGGTTGCCTCCTCGGCGCCAGCACCCTCCTCCAGTGAAAGCACCTTGTGCCGCAACGATAGTTGCTCCTTGTAGAACAGCGCCTTGCCCGTGAGACTCGTGAGCTTTACCAGATCCTCCGGCGGACAGAATGTCAGCGCGGTATCCTGCAGAGCCGTCTTGCCCGCCCCACTTGAGGAGAGGATCAGCACGGACAGCGGGTTGTCCATCTTGCGACTGGTCATCGCCAGATAGCACAGCAGTTTATTGGCTTTCTCCCCGACCAGCCCGCAAGCCTCGTAGTCGGCCAGTATTGCAGCAAAGAGAGTTTCACTTTGTCCGAAGGACTCCGCCTCTTTCCTTTCAGCCGCCGACATCCTCTCTACTGGATTCTGAATACTTGAATCTTGGTTCTGCCCGCTTTCCGGCAGTTTCTCGCAGTGGCGGAGCAATTTGTCGAGTTCCGCCTCAATGACTTCCGGCATCGCCTCAAACACACGGCATAGGTCTTGTGCCAACAGGCGGCGGGACCGGGCGGAGTAGAAGTCCAGCGTATCCACGTGGAGCTTGCCTGCATAATCCACCCGGATCGTGGCCCTGAGTTTACGGGGGCCTTTCTCCAGCCCCCGCACCTCATAGCGGCGCGTGCCATAGGTCACACTCAGGCCGACACCTGGCGGCGAGTTCGTGGCGACCGGACCTGGATCCATGATGTCAGATGACGAGGCTTCGGATGTCAAAAACTCTGCAAGCCTCTCAGCACCGTGTTCGATCAGGTAGCTGTTCGCGTCATAACCGGCAGGGAACGCCTTGAATGTCACCTCCACTCCATGGGTGCGGAGACGTGACCGGAGACCGGCAATGGCTTTCCCTCTAGCCTCATTGCCGGCGGGCAGCAACGTCACCCGCTGAACACCGTACGCCCTGAGCATGGCGGCATCATGCTCGGCCATGCCGCCAGCCCCCTGGATCCCAATTACATTGGCGTGACCGGCCATCATCACCGATAAGGCGTCGATGATTGATGTCGCAAGGAGAAGTTCCGTAAGCGTCCGAGGGTTGACCTCCTTCCCCGCCCGGCTCCCGCATGATACAGCGGGGGTATGAATAACAACACGACACGACATGACAAGCGGGGCCGGGTTCTGCGGACAGCAGGGCAGCGGCAGGAATTGGTGGATGGGTTCAAGTCGAGCGGTCTGGGGATGACGGAGTATTGTCGGCGAGAAGGTGTGCGGCTTTCGACGTTTTGCCACTGGTATAACAAAGGGTTCCGGGGAGCTAATCACCGCCCAGGCGCACGACTGAAAAAGACCCCGATGAAGTTTACAGAGGTAAAAATGGCATTGAGTGGCTCCGCACCGATTGAAGTTGAGCTGCCTAGCGGCGCACGGATACGCATCCGTGATGGCGAGGCATGGCCGGTGGTGGGCCGCTGGCTTCGGGAGGTGGCCGGATGCTGAATTTCACGGGAGCCTTAAAGGTCTATGTGGCGACAGAGGCGGCGGATATGCGGCAGAGTTTCAGCGGCCTGTACGGGTTGACGGTCAATGTGATGAAGGAAGATCCCCGTGCGGGCGGCTTATTCGTGTTCACCAATCGGAGGCATAACCGGGTAAAGGTGTTGTACTGGGACGGCACGGGGTTGTGGGTGATGACGAAGCGACTGGAGAAAGGAACGTTCAGTTGGCCTGAGGGCGTGGAGACGAAGGACGGGAAGTTATCGCTGAGCCCCCAGGCACTCTCCATGTTGCTCGACGGGGTTGACCTGCGCGGCGGAACGCTTAGACCCTGGTATCAGCGCTAAAATATTTTGCGATTTTCTTCTGAATCTTTTGCGATTTTGCTGTGTATTTCGGTATAATACATCGCATGCGAAATAAGCTGGAAAAACTGAAAAAAAAGAATGTTGAGCTTCGCGCTCAACTCCAGTCTATGCAGTCGGCTTTCGCAGAACTTCAGCTTGAAAATTCGGAATTAAAGCGGAGGAACCAATACCTGCTGTTACAGATGTATGGCCGCACCAGCGAGAAGATGGACTCGCGTCAGATGGAGCTACTGCTGGGTTTGCCCGCGATCGAGGCGGCGGCCAACATTGAGGAAACTCTTTTGCCTCCACTGCCAGCAAGGCGCCGTACACGCCGGGAACGCAGGCCCCGCATCGCGGAGCATCTGCCGACGGAGGATATCATCATTGAACCTGAGGAAGTGAAGAAGGCTCCGCAGGACTATGTATTGATTGGGGAAGAGATCACACAGGAACTCGAGGTGGTGCCTCCGAAGTATTTCCGCCGCCGTTTCATCCGTCGTAAGTACACGAACAAGATGAATCGGAATCAGCCCCCCGTTATGGCGGCTTTGCCCGCTCGGTTGATCGAGGGCGGTTATGCCGGCCCTGGCTTGCTCACCGACATCATCCTCAAGAAATATGTGGATCATCTGCCGTTGTACCGGCAGGAGAAGATTCTCAAGACCCGTTACGGGATTGATCTCTCACGGAAAACGATGAGTGACTGGGTTGGGAAAGTGGCCGACTGGCTCAAGCCGATCTATAACCATCTCTATGATGAGTTGAGGCAAGGCGGATATCTGCAAATTGATGAGACGCCGGTTCGATATTGCCAGGCGGAGGGCGGCGGTAGCCGTCAGGGATATTTCTGGGTTTATCACCGGCCGGACACCGGGGTTTTGTACGAATGGCATACTGGCCGAGGAACGGATTGCTTAAAGCCCATGCTCGACACCTTTTCCGGAACCATTCAAAGCGATGGTTATGCGGCTTACAACAGTTATGCAAAAAGCCGTAACCAACGGGAACACGATGCCGGGCGCCCCCGCGCCATTGAGTTGGCGGCCTGTTGGGCTCATGCACGACGGAAGTTCTTTGAGGCACGGGATGAGCGGCCAGGACTGGCAGGATGGTTGCTCAACCAGATCGGCCTGCTCTACGGGATTGAAAAGGAGTTACGCGCTCAAAAAGCCGGACCGCAATTACGGCAGGCCGTACGAGCATCCCAAAGCAGTGTGATCCTCGCCCGGATTCGGCGGGTGTTGGACAAGAAGGCCGCCAGCCTTCTGCCCCGCAGTCAATTAGGTGCGGCCATCAGCTACACGCTCGGCCTGTGGGATGAACTCACGCGGTTCAGGGATGATGGGCGGTTGGAGATTGATAACAATCTGGTCGAAAACGCCGTCAGGCCAACAGCAGTCGGAAAAAAGAACTGGCTGTTTATCGGTCATCCAGAAGCAGGCGAGCGTAGCGCCATCCTCTATACCATGCTGGAGAACTGCCGCCGCTTGGGCATCAATCCCCAGGAATACCTTTATGATGTGCTTTCACGTCTACCCACAATGACCAATTGGCAAACTTATGAACTGACGCCCGCCAACTGGTTGGCTGCCCGCCAAAGGCTGGCCGCATGAGCGTTACTCCGCTCGAAACCCAGCAACTTCAGAACCAGGCCATTGATAAGGTCATCGAGCATTGGGGAAAAGCCTTCGGGTGTTTGTTCGAAAGCCGGTATCCTCACTGGAGGCGGATCCAGAATGCCATGCGCTGCTTCAAGGGAATGCCGCTTGACCATTTACCACCCAAACTGGACCGACGCCTCACTCGTGCCTTTCTTGGCGTCAATGCTATCTTGGCTCACTACTCCATCGAGACTTGGGACGACTATCAGAAAATCTCACCCGAAGATCTGGCGGAAATCGAAACCCTGATCCTCAACATGCCTCCCAACGCGCGCAAGCGTTGACCGTTTCCTGTGAAAATCCCTCCACCCTACCGGATTATGACGGGTGTGCCTATGGGGTACGGGATCGGACGCTTACAAAGGGGGTTTCCAAAGGGGGAAAACTGATGTGGGGGAAACAGCATTGCCGGAACCGGGCCGCCGCGCTCTTCTGTAAGGCTGGCGGGCCAACAAAGCAAGGGGCGTGCAAGGCGACGGCAGCGGTCGGGGCGGAACTTTGAGCCCGGACCGATGACGGCGACTGGCACGATCCCTTGCGGCCCGACAGTTCCACACCCTGCGAAGCGTACCCGCGTAGCAGGGCTTCGAGGGCGGCTACCGCCGACCGAGGTATTCCAGGGTCTCAGCGCTGGAACCGAAGAATGAGGTTCGAGCGCGTACGGGACAAGTTTCAACAACGATGCGCCGCATTGTCCCTGGTCAGGATGATAAAGGGATAGCAGGTTGTCCCGGCGGCGCTCCTGTCGGAGCCGACGGCGCGGCACGGGTAGCGCTACTGATTGCCTACTACGCCATTTCTCGATTTGCAAAGATTCCGATTAGGATCATGCTCCAGATTACGGTCATTCGGAGTCGGGTTCAGAAAATAGTGAAACTTCAACCATCCTGTCTTACCAATATCTCCAAAATTAATCCGCCCTTCGATCTTCCCGTACAACGCACTAACCATCTTCCCGTGTTCATCTCGCTTTGTTCGCACACGAAACAGATAATTCAAATCCTCACGTTGCATCTCAATATTACGGCCGGCTCCGGCACCAATGCGATATTCCCGCACAAAATTTGTTTCAAATCCACCTTCCGGAGCATATCGAGGCAACCGAAAAACGCTCCCCTCACGCGGCCGCTGACAATAAATCTGAATGCCGTCATCAGGATTCGGAAAGGTCAACGTGAATACGTTACGAATGGACTCCTTCGCCGATTCTGGATTCTTTTGAAGGTAGTCATCCGTCATGACAGTTTTCTCAACATCAATCTGAATTATAAAATCCACCGTTTCACCCTTTCCATAAGGCGCAACCCAATCGGCATTCATCAGATCGAATCCAAATGCTTTCCCTAATTCAGGCACAGACAGCAATGGCCTGGCCAAGTTCAGATTTCTCTGATACATCGGAATTGGGTTAATAATCTTCCTTAATGTCGCCTCATACATCTTATCCCAAGGCTCCATACGACCTGAGAACGAAACATTTGTAAACACGGGCTCCATCCCCACAGTTGTATAATAACCCTCCTTTTCAGCCCCCCAGTTGACTTCCTTGTCATCTATACAGGTTCCAATAAATTTGCATATCCCATTTGAATCCGAGAGCTTTGCAAAACTTTCGTTAATCTCGACACCGCCACCATACCCCCTCGGCTTTGCCCGCCAAAACCCCGCACGCACAATTGCATTGGATACGGCTTGCCCATCCTCATCAAGCAGTCTGACACCGAACGCAGCCTCATAACTGCCCCCAAATACAGATGACGTCATCACCATCAAAAGCAAACCACAAATCAAATGCTTCATATATCTAGCCTACCTTTCAATACAAGATCATCATAGAGCGGAAAAATAAAGGGGTACGCCACAACTTTGAAATCCCCATGACGCCAATTTATATCCAATGCTCGACCAGCAGGCCACTGGGGTAAAAGCGTCCGCTTCATTTCCATCATGTCTACATTGCGCCCACCACTGCTGAAATTCGGAATTTCGTTTCTTCCCGCAGCCCGCGACGTGGCGGGTATAGCCTCACCAAGAATTTTCGCACGAACATTGTTTGTCGGTAATAATTGCAGCCTTGTCCTCGGCAATGCTTAAATGCTCAAGTAAAGTGAACTTCTGGAGTCTTGACCAATCTTTGAGTGGCAACCCGTCAATAACAATCATGGTCTCATCGCTTGCCGTCCAAGCAATATTATACGAGGAGCCTATGGGTTCAGGATAATGACCACATGAACACAGGGCACAGGCACTGGTCACTAGTAGCATTACATCTAACCACCGTTTAAACTTCAATTTCATGGCGCTTTTGCTTGATTTCACATGCCAGGAAAAATAGCAGGATAAGTACCTGTCGGCGGCAATGGAACGTATGGCGGTGAGTCAGGAATCCCCTACAGGCGTATCAGGTTTCTTGCCACTTTCAAAGCAACTCGCGGGAATGTCATTCCAGTCATTATATGAACTTCCTGCATTCGGCCCGTTCGGACAGAAATATTTAGGTCCCCCAGGGTCCTTACCAGCAGCACACCCAACGAAACAACTTATAGCGTCTATATTACATTGCGGGCATGCAAACGTACAGGTTCCTGGTAGAAATGTGGGAATCCATGACTTTTGCGTGCATTTATTCTTCTTATAGCAAGCATCGTGTGCCGCACAACATTTTAAATAACAAGACGACAAATCTGTATAATATTTATATGGAAGCGGAACATCGCAGCCGGGGTTGTCCAATCCAAGGTAGTCAATCGCGTTTAGCGAAGAATTAAGTAAAAACGCATACATCGGAAAATATGAGTGAGCCAGAATTCTCCGACGCTGTTGCCATGGCCGCTTTTCTACAAACGACCTTAGAAACGACTCTTCCCCAATCGGGTCCCGTGACGCCCATTTTCCGACCTCTGGCATGTAAAATCTTTGGCCACGTTCCTTCACCGGTGAAGCGGGGGTATGCGTTTTCGGCTGTGCACAGATTTTCGCCGGCACTGCGGTTTCAGGTGAGGTTTTCAGGAAATAGCCCATGGAATATCATTCTCTCTGTTCCATAGGAATGTACGATTATTGGGGCAGAGGAGGAAGAAAAATCAGGCGGGAATAACGGATTTATTTGGTGTTGGCCAACACCGTCCGCCCTTTGTCAGTAAGGCGATATTTCTGCAGGCGGCTTTTGGGCTGTCCTGGGATCGTCATCTCCACAAGTCCCTGCTTGACAGACTGCTGCTGATAATACTCCCGGAAGTGTTTTTCATCTGACAGCCCCAATCGCATTTGAATTTCTTTACGCGTCATCTCCCCCTGAAGTACTGCCAACATCTTCATGACTTCGGGGGTGACTTCGGGGGTGACTTCGGGGGTGGAGATTTCTTCTGCGGGTAACAACGGCACAATCGTCGTAAACATATCCTCGTCCAAAAAGGTCGGCGCAGGGGCTCCAGGCGCATAAAGAGGGTGGTATCTTGTTACATTGCGTACACCGGAACCAAGCTCTTCATAACGCCCCATTTGACTCATAAAATTGCAAATTGTTGGATTCTTCGGGAATGGAGTGAAGTGCAGGGGGTCAATCCGTCCACGGAAATGCGGCACATTGGGATTCTTAAACTCGACCCGATCCGTATAAATGGTCATGGTCGCTGGCGCAGGGCTCATGTACTCCCGATGACCAATAATATTCGAGACAATCTCCCGAAAAATTCGAGACCGGAGGCTAATGTTCTGAGTACCCTCCAGATAGAATGGATCGTTCAAGTGCTTCCCGACAAACCCCATCAGTAATTCAAAAGCATCAATCAGGTTGGTGTATATCTGGAGGCGGTCATCATAACGGTCAATGTTATGGCGTCGCAAAATGGCATCAAACTTATATCGGTTTGTTGCGTATTTGCCATTTCTTCGTAAGTCGGTAGATAGCAAAAGTTAAGGGTGATTTCGCCATCACCGATTTTGATGTCTCTGACCAGTAATTCGACAATCTTTCGCTTTTCTTCTAGGGCCATCTTGGGCCAGCGGGCGGACAGGTCACGAACCTCATTCATGATAAAATCGCTATTCATGCCGTCAATTCGCAGAAGATCAAGCTCCGCCTGGAGCTTTGGCAGCTCGACCTGTATTTGTCCCTTCCGTTCGTCCAAAGGCTGATACCTTTCCTTGAATTGAGGCACGGTCATACCCCCTTCATGGTACAGGGCATAGGTTCGGTCGGACTCCGCCTTGACCTTCTCCAATTCCTTCTTGAGGGTGTCCATTTGTCGGGTCTTGTCGGCAATTGTCCCATGAGCACCTTGGAGGTAGGCGGCCACTTTCTCCGGAGACAGGAGGTAATGTTGGAGTTCATCCATAAAGATACCTTCAAGATCCACAATCGGGATTTTGTTCCGGCAAGCCATGCAGACATATTTAGGGGTATTGCTCGGAACATACATCTTTTGACCGCAGGCACAAACGGCCAGTCCGGCGAAAAGGTGGACGGGCCTCTTACCCGGTTTGAACCACTTTTGCTTCCTGGTTTGGAGCATATCATTGCACTTTTGCCACAAGTCTTCGGAAATAATGGCCGGGACTTGGGTATAGACCCATTCATGTTCTGGCTTAAGGGCCACCCCCCTGCCTCTAGTTCCTTTGGAAACTTGGCGGGTATAATTGCCAATATGAACCCCTTTGGCCGTAGTGTCTTTTATCAACCGCTCAACAGTGGAGTCGGAGAAATTGGCACCGTCACGGGTACGATATCCCCGGTCAGTGAGGATCTTGGCCACCACTTTCTTGCGTCCATATTGGGCATACAATTCATAGACAAGCTTGCGCACCGGGGCTTCTTCCGGATTCGGCACCAGTTTCTTGTCTACCCAGTGGTAGCCAAAGACCGCTTGCCCGCTTAGGGGTTTGCCGAGTTTGGCCCGAACGGCCACGGAGGCTTTCACACGGTCGGCGATTTCCTCCCGCTCGCTTTGGGCAAATACGGCGACTAGGTTATAGAACATCCGACCGGAGGAGGTGCCGGTATCAATATTCTCTTGCAAGGAAACGAGGTCAGCATTGTTGGCCTTGAAGAAGTCCGAGAAGTCCATGAGTTCGCGGGCATTGCGGGAGAAGCGGGCCAGCTTGGAGAAAATTAGGGCGGTAATGTGACCGCGCTTGATGTCGGCCATCATACGCTGACATTCCGGGTGCTGCATCACCGTTTTGCCGCTGGTTCCGGCCAGATCGTAAAGTTCCTTCACCTGCCAGCCTTTAGAGGCGGCATAGTGTTCGGCACGGACGCGGTGATGTTCAGGGCTGTCGCCGTTGGCTTGATCTTCAGTGGAAACGCGAATCCAGATGCCGACGGGTTTCGGCAATGCGATAGAAACAGAGCTATTAAGGGTTTTCATACAAAAAGTTTACCGATTCCTGTCAAGTTCTTCAATCAGAAGATTGAGAAATTTGAGCGTTTTCTTGGAGAAAAAATTGAAGCCAAACTGAAAATTTAGGTTTTGACAATTGGCGTTGAGTCGGCAAGAGTCCATGCGTTAATTCCGAACGATGTGAGAGCCTGACCGCCCGCCCTCGTTGCGCCCCTGTATTAAGATTTCAGAGAGCATAACAAACTGGAGTTGAAGGCCTGAAAATGAGAACTACAACTTGTATTTTGCCCCATGTCCTTGTCATCGCGGCACTATTATTCCCTTTGTCCCATAAAGGATTTACGGCTGACATGGATCCGCCCGGTGGGGGTGGAACAAATTCCGGCCCCACTTATACACCGCTTAACTCTTGGTCATTTTGTGACAACATTAATTGGACAAGCGATAATGGGCACGCCCCCATTTCTTTCACCAATCTTGCCTCTTCCATCTTGGGGGACGGGGCTTCGCTCGTGGTGAACAGTACCAACCAAGCGTGGCTCAATTACCATGTGATTGAGCCGGATGGCACCACCAACCTCTCACTTACCAGTGGAACGATAATGTTCTGGTTTGCTCCGAGCGATTGGGCCAGTACGAATCAGGGAGGAACTGGTCCCGGTGAATACGGGCGTTTGCTGGAAATCGGCAGTCATACCCCTGATTCCAGTTACGGCCTATGGAGTATTTATGTTGATGATGCGGGAGCCAATATTTATTTCTCCACCCAGACCAACGACTTTTCCAGTAATCTCACCACTTACGTTTCCGCCCCCATTTCATGGACGCCAGATTATTTTCATTGCGTCGTATTGACGTATTCATCCAGCAACACGGCGTTGTATCTGGATGGTGTCCTGGCGACCAACGGCCCACCGATTACGGTTTATCCCGGCCCGGAGGCCTTGGCGAACGGGTTTTATATTGGCAGCGATAGCAACGGTATCTACCAGGCAAATGGGTTGTTCAACAGCCTCGTTACGTACGATGTTCCTCTTGACGCAGGCACTATTCAGCAGATGTTCACTCAGACGTATTACTTTTACATTATAAGTCCTTGGAATCAGGCCATGTGGAAACTTATATCCGCTGCTTCCAACCCCGATATTTCTTCTTCCAGCGCTACCCCCAATGTCATTACCGGACAGGGTAATCTGCAAAGTTTGGGGTCGGCAGCCATTTGTGTTTATGGTGCCGATGCCTATCAAGTATGGATTACCAATTTCACCATGTCAGTAACTGGGGCCGGAACAGTGAGCGCTTCATTTGCGATCCAGGGCGGACAGGATGGCTGCTTTTATGATGTGTTTGCCGGAACGTCTTTGACGGGTAACGGCTATTGGTCCTGGCAGGGCCAAGGCCAGCATGGCAATATGTATGCGCTAACTAATCTTCCGTCGGGACCAGTGTTTATAAGACTCGGCACCCCGTTGGATTCGGATGGTGATGGCCTGACGGATGCTTACGAATTATTAATTTCGCATACCGATCCTCAAAACGCCTACTCCAATCCGGATGGGCTACTCGATGGCTGGGATATTTTGCTCGGCTTGAATCCGCAGACAAACAACCTGACGCAGTCGAGTACGCGAATAAATTACAGCTACACCCCGGCGGACTGGTTAAGCGGCGTCTCCGGCGTCAAGACCGGTTCGATAACTTTAGACAATGAAGGCAATGTGCAGTCGGTATCGCAGTAAGGCAGAGATCGGAATGATGAGCATGAAAATATTACGGATTGTGATTTTGGGTTTGTTGGCGGTGACGTTGGCGGCGAAGGCACAGGATAACTGCGATCCTTGGCGGGTTCAACCAGTTGTCTCGATACCCCTGCTAACCCCGGACACCAATGGCACCGAACAAACGGAGGGGCAACTTCAACCCGAAGGTAGTTCGTCCAACTCGCCCGGCTATGCCGAAGCGACCTCTCCTGATATTCAAGCGCTGGCGGCCGGGCTGCAAAACGATCCGGTGAAGATCTTCAATTACGTCCATGACCACATTCGTTTCGTACTTTACTTCGGATCGGTCAAGGGTGCGGAACTGACCTTGCTGGAGCAAAGCGGCAATGATTTCGACCAATGCGCACTCCTGGTCGCGTTATTGCAGGCGGCTGGCTATACACCAAGCTACGGTTTTGGGTTGCAGCGAATTCCGTACCAGGCCACTAACGGTACGATCAACGATTTGCAACACTGGTGGCAGTTGAATTTGACGAGTAACAATTGGAGCAGTGTGCGCAGTTACCTTAGTAAGTTCCTCGGACAGCGGGGTTATTACATCAATTTTGATATGGGAAACTCCAATGATCTCGCCTTTCATCGCGTCTGGGTGATGGTGACGATTGGCGGCACCACTTACAATCTCGACCCAGCGTTCAAAATTAATCAGCCTGTTGCCGCTTTGTCTGGTTTTTCGCTGTCAACCGGTATCGGCAGCAGCACCGTGAGCAATGATCTGATTGTGGCGGCGGCTGGCACTGATACAACCAACTACACCAAAAATCTGAATGAGGCGGCGGTGCAAAGCACTCTAACCGCCTATACCACAAACCTTCTCGGTTACCTGCAAAGCAATTTCCCCAATGCGAGTGTGCAGGACGTTGTTGGCGGCTGGCAGATAGTGCCGGCCACCAACACGGTTCTAAGCCAATCGCTTATATTCCCGACCTTCACCGACAACGGTGTCTTTCCCTTGCAATCCTGGTACAGCATCCCCACCAATTTCATGTCGGCTTTGAATGTGGCCGTGGCTGCTACCAACCAAAATTGGTTTTTTCCGCAGTTGACCGGACAAGGGGTATCGTTGAGTTTTGACGGCAGTGGCCTGGCCAAACTTTGGCTTGGCAATACCGTTGTATTGCAAAGCACGAATACCGGCTCTGGCCAATCAACCACCGTGACCTTGACGGCCAAGCATCCCTTTGGTGGTTGGGATTCAGTCAACAATATGCCAATCGACAACGGCGGGGATGAATCCAAATCGCGCCCTTTCCAGCGTACTAATGCCAACTACGCCATCATGTACGGCTTTGCACCGAGCCTGAAATGGCTGAATGCCCAACAGCAGCAGTTGGATGTCTGCCGGCAAAATTATTCCAATTCATCGCCCCAGGTAATAAATGGCACGTTGAATGTTATGGGCCTGACCTGGCTTGTACAGACGGAACTGGCGCATGCACTTATGTGCCAGCAAACCGGAGTGTTGCCGGAGTTCCACCACCGCATCGGGCGCATGGCTCAGGAAACGGGTAGCGGTTATTACGTTGACGTCTATATGCAGCAGGATCAGACCTTTCCGTCCACCGGTCTCAGTACAACGGATTATCAAAAGAGCGACCGTGTCTTTGATGTCGGTAGTTACTTCTGGAGCGCTTTGGAACATGGCGTCATCGAACAAATGCAGAATACGAATCTTGTCGGTGCGTCCACCGTTAAGATGCTGGAAATAGCTAACACCAACGGACAGGCTGTCTATTTGATAAACAGCACCAACTGGTCAACCGTTTCGGGCAGCCTGACGAATTACGGCAGTACAATGAGCACCTTTTCCTCCTTGAGCAGTCAGGGCTGGGTTCTGCTTGTACCTCAAAACGGAGCTAACACGGTGGCTGGCACCGGCACTTGGAAAGGTAATGGTTTTGTTGAATGGCTCCAAACATCAACACAGCGATCAATGGGTATGATTATTGGCGGCGGTTACAATGGTGGCTATGTTTCCGTCCCTTCGGCACTGGTCAGTCCTGACTACGTTTCTGTGACCGTCGAGAATCAACCGACTTTCTTCGATGCCACACCTTTAGCCACCCCCACTATAAAGGTCGCGGATCCCGTTGATGCGGCCAATGGAACTTTCCAGGTTGAACACACAGACCTGTCGGTGGGTCAGGCCGAACCACGTGGCATCACATTGTCCCGTTACTACAATGGCATGCGCCGTTTCAACAGCGTTGGCGGCCTGACGCCGGGCTGGGTCCATAACTATTGCATCACTGCCAATAACCTAGCCGCACCGCAAGCCGGACTTGGCGGCACAACACCCGCGCAGATGGCTTCAATGCTGGTGGCCAGCTATGCGGCTCTGCAACTTTATAACAACACACAGCCCAACCCGAAGAATTGGCTGACAACGGCCCTGATTGCCAAGTGGGGAGTTGATCAGCTTGCCAAGAACGGAGTGTCTGTCTCGCTCGGCAAGGATGCCGTTCAGTTTGTCAAACAGCCTAATGGCGTGTTTACGCCGCCCGCAAATTGCACAATGACCTTGCTGCAAACCAATTCAGCGTATTGGCTGCAAATACGTCATGGCAGCACTTTCAAATTCAACGCCGCCGGTTGTTTGACCAACATTGTTGATAAATACGGCCAGTCATTAGGTTTAACCTACAATGCCAGCAACTGGGTTCAGACTGTCTCTGACTGGCAGAACCGTGCGACCTTTACATTTACCTATACCGGCACTCCGCAACGGCTCGCTTCCGTCAGCGATGGAACACGTACCGTCAGTTACGGCTATTCGACCAACAGCAATCCGCGCGGCGACCTGACTTCATTTACCGACGCGGAAGGCAAGACTAGCACCTACGGTTACGATACCAACCATGAAATCAGCACGATGCTCGACGCCGCAAGCCGCCTCATCGTCAGCAACAATTACGATGGCTGCGGCCACGTCAGCACCCAGTTTACGCAGGGTGATACGAATAAAATATGGCGCGTATTCTGGAACGGCTGGCAAACGGTTTCCCAAGACCCGACAGGCGCATCACAGATTAACTTCTATGACGACAAGTCCCGGCTCATCGGCCAGCAGGACGCGCTTGGCAATTGGTCGCAGGCTTTTTATGACGGCCAAAATCACATCACGCAGACGGTTTCGCCAATGGGCGAGACAAACCGTTTCATCTTTGATGGCAGTCACAATTTGACGGCAACAATCAACGCGCTCGGATATACCAACCGGTTTTCCTATGACAGCCAAAACAATGTGATACTGGCTGTTGATCAGCTCGGCAATACGAATACGTTTGGCTACAATGCGCAGTTTTCGCTTATTAGCCAGACCAACGGCGCGGGCGACTGGGTCAACTACGCATACAATTCGGACGGCACTTTGCAATCCCGCACCGATGCCGGAGGGCAAACTGCTTATGGCTATGATTCTTGGGGGTTGTTGAAATCAATCACCTACCCGAATAATCTTGGCAGTATCACCAATTTTAATAATGTTTTTGGGGACGTGACCAACCGCGTTGACGGACGGGGCTTTGCCACGGCATTCCAGTACAATAATCGCCGCCAACTTACCACAACGATTGCACCCAGTAATCTGATCGCCAGGGTAAACTTCGATGCTATCGGCAATGCCGCCAGCGTTACCGATCCTAAGGGTAACACCACAAGCAATAGCTGGAGTGTCACGCGGCACCTGCTCGCGACCATCTATCCCGCTGCCCAGCAAGGCGCGTCGGTTGTGACCAATGTCTACGATTCCCGCGATTGCCTGGTCCAAACGCTCGACCCCTATCAGCAGCCAACCATCTACATCAACGACGCCAATGCGCGGGTGATTACGGTGACCGATCCGCTTCAGCGGACAACCGGCATTAGGTATGACCGAAACGGGAGGCGGATCGCAGTAACCAATGCCGCGCAAGAGGTCTCCCGCCAAACCTGGAATGCCAACGGAAACCTGTTGCAACTTATCGATGGCGCAAGCCATCTCTCGGCCAGAGTTTATGATGCTGCCGGGAATCAGATTGTTCTCACCAACCGCAACGGCAAAGTGTGGCAATTCCAATATGATGGTGCCAACCGGTTAACTAACACCATCACGCCGCTTGGCCGTTCCACCTCGCTTGCTTTCAACCATCAAGGGTTGGTGAACTGGGTGAAAGATCCTATCGGACAGATCACCACCAATGGCTATGACGGGAAGGCACGCCTAACCACGCGCACCGATGGCGTCGGCACGACCAGTTACGGCTATGATTTGAACGACAACCAGACGAATCTGGTGGAAAATGGACAGACCAATAGCTGGGTTTTTGATGTCTATAATCGGGTGACAGCCTATCGGGATGGCGCAGGCAACTTGATCCAGTACCGGTACGATGCCAACGGAAACGTCACCAACTTGGTCTATCCCGGCGGCAAGAATGTGTACTATGCCTTCGATAACCTGAACCGGCTGACAAACGTGACCGACTGGGCACAGCGCAAGACAGTCATCGGTTACGACCTTGCCGGACGCGTGCGAAGCATCACACGCCCGAACGGTTCTTGCCGCACTATCGGTTACGATTCGGCGGGACAGGCGACCAACATCCTGGAACAGATGTCAAACAGTTTGCCGATTGCGATTATGATGCATGGCTGGACGAACTCCGGTGCCATGGCTTGGGAGTTTGCCGCGCCCCTGCCACATCCCGTCACAGTGCCGACGCGAACGATGACGTATGACGACGACAACCGACTTCTCACAATCAATGGCGTGACGGTGACGAATGATTTAAACGCGAACCTAACTTATGCGCCGCTGACGAACGGAGTTCTTATCACTCAGGTATTCGATGCCCGCAACCGACTGGTAAGCGCCGGAGGAGTTACCAACGTCTATGATGCGGTAAATAGCCGTATCGGGCAGACGCAGGGAACAAATGTGACCGCCTTCGTCGTTAATCCCAACGCCGCGCTACCGCAGACACTGATGCGCATCAAGAATGGTCTCACCAATTACTATATTTATGGTGCGGGATTACTCTATCAAATCACCGAGACGGCGAGTGCCACCAATACGCTGACCTATCATTACGATTATCGCGGCAGCACAATTGCGCTCTCAGCGGATAACGGTCAGGTGACGGATCGCATCGAATACTCAGCCTATGGCCTTACCACTTATCGCAAGGGCTCAAGCGACACGCCATTCCTCTTCAACGGACGCTACGGCGTGGTGACCGATGCCAATGGTCTGCTCTATATGCGAGCCCGTTATTACAATCCCTATCTCTGCCGCTTCATTTCCCAAGACCCCTCCGGCTTTGGTGGCGGGTTGAACTATTTTGCCTATGCCAACGGAAATCCGGTCTCTTACCTAGATCCCTTCGGGCTGGGAACTGTAAATCCGGATGAAAGATCACCGGGCCCGGGAGCATTTAGTGCCCCAGCACCTGGTATTGCGATTTTCGCGCCTGCCACATTTACGGGGTCCCTTCGCTATGAGGGGCACTATAATGGGTACACGGCTCCCATGTTGAACATGATCGGAAACGGATTGAACGCCGAGATGATGATTCAGAACATAATCATTGGTGCTGCGCCAAATAGTGCGCCACAGGTCCTTCCCGCCGCTGAGAGTCGAACGCAAATCGGTTTTCACGCAACGAATCCGGCGAACGTGGATTCAATTCTTGGCAATGGATTGAACGATTCCGTCGGTGGACGTCTTGGCGGTGGCGGTGTTTATGTAAACAACACATCTGAAGGAGCCATTGCAGAATATATGTCAGTTCCAGGAAGACCTGCTCCAACTGTATTGCAAGTCAATTACACCCCTGGATTGAATTACACGATTAGCCCGCCACCTGCGGGGTATACCACAGGAGCGTTATCTCTTGGAGCCGATACGATTACAACTGAATCCCTCCGATTGCCGGGGACTTTTAATACCATCATTCGTAATGGATCGGCGACAGTGGTGCCATAGCCATGAAAAAAATCAAAGTTCGTTGCTGGAAAACCGTTGCAGGCTGTGCTGGTGAAAATCAGCAGGTGGTTTATTTTACCGTTCCAGATTTCGGCGATGCCCGACGACTTTACAGTTGCCCAAAGTGTGGAGCACTGTTTGCTGTCGATCCGGATGATGAACATTATTCTAAGCGAAATTTTGAAGAAGAGAAAAACGGTATGAACTGTCCGGAATGTCAAAACAGTCTTGGCAATTTACTACCCTATCCGGAAAGTTATCGTAATGAAGTGACGAGCGAGATCGAACACTTCGAGCAGGCATCGCGGACGATTCCACCTGACGATCAATCAATCATTTTAGAATTCTGGAATCCGTTAAGTTGAATCGGCAAGAAATCCTACCGTTGAGGACATCAATTATATTATGTTCGAGTGGTTGAGGCGACTAGCGTTAATCGTAACCGGGATACTTCTAGCCTTATCCGCTCGATCCCTTACGATTCTAGCCACACTGGAAGTTGCCACAGGTGGTTTGGCGATGATTGTTGCCGATCATTTTATGACCGTACGCGGTTCCCGAATTAAACCTGTTGAAAACAGCCTCGATTTCCGCGCTTTGACCGTAAAAAGTCCCCGTAGACATCATAAGATTTTCCGATATTTTCCAGT
>Ga0209697_10004004_pt1 | contig 19549 bp, 14 predicted proteins | sample AliMusrvi5mmetaG_FD_184115 | JGI IMG/M metagenome (GOLD analysis project Ga0209697, IMG submission 184115) | Freshwater lake bacterial and archeal communities from Alinen Mustajarvi, Finland, to study Microbial Dark Matter (Phase II) - Alinen... | ecosystem: Environmental > Aquatic > Freshwater...
CGGCCCTTCCCTGGCTGACCGGCCAGCCGCGGCCGCTGGCCAAGGCGCTGTTCGTGGCGGTGCCGGTGACGGCCGTCGAGGCCACCGGCTTCGCGATCAAGCGCTGGGTGGCGCGGCCGCGGCCGCCGGTCGCCGACCCGTCGCAGCCGCGGCAGATCCCCCTGCCGCTCAGCAAGTCGTTCCCGTCGTCCCACGCCAGCATGGCGATGGTCGGCGTCTTCACCATCGGCGCCTTGTACCCATCCGCGGTCCCGGCACTGGTCCTGCTGGCGCTGGTCCTCTGCTTCAGCCGCGTCTACCTCGGCGTGCACTACCTCGGCGACGTCCTCGGCGGACTGGTGTACGGCCTCGCCTGGGGCGCCGCGTGGATCCTGCTCGTCCCGGCGCCTCACTGACGTGCCCGCCCTGCGCACACGCGGCGGGCGCCTGGCGATCATCGTCGCGGCCGTCCTGGTGCTCGTCATCGGAGTGGCCGCGGCCGGCATCTTCGGCAGCCGCGGCGGATCCCACTCGCGGCCCGTGCGGGCTTCGCGAGCCGCGGCCGCGACGCGGCACGGCGCCCTCGCCCTCGTCACCGCCCAGACCTTCGCGCGCACCATCCACCCCCGCGTGGCGAACACCTGGGGCGAGATCGGCGCGCGTACGTTCGTGAACGGCGTGTTCCAGCAGTACGCCTACACGCCGCGCACCCAGGAGTTCATCGCCGGCGCGGCCGGACGGCGCGTCCACTCGGCCAACATCATCGCCGTCAAGCAAGGCGACTCCGCCCTCCAGCTCGTCGTCGGAGCGCACTACGATTCGGCCGCCCTCGGCGAGGGTTACCTCGACAACGCCACCGGCATCGGGCTGCTGCTCGAGATGGCCGCCCGCCTCAAGACGCGCCCGACACCCTACACGCTCGCGTTCGTCGCCTTTGGGGCCGAGGAGAAGGGGACGCTCGGCTCCCGCTACTACGTACGCTCGCTGCCCGACGGGGAGCTCCGCAGGACCATCGGCATGATCGACCTCGACGCGGTCGCCGGCGGCGACCAGCTCTCGGTGACGAGCCGCTTCGGCGGCCCCACCTGGCTGCGTGACGACGCGCTCAGCGCCGCCAAGGGACTCGGCGTGCCACTGCAGAGCAGCCCGGCGGTCGCCGGTCGTCCGGCCGGCATCACTCTCGATCCCAGCGACGACGACTCTTTTGCGGCTGCCGGCGTCGCCACTGCCTCCTTCACGTCGCTCAATTGGAGTCTCAGCGGCAAGTACGGCACGGTCGTGACCGCCGAGGACGGCCGCCTCTGGCACAGCCGCAAAGACACCGTCGCCTACGTCGAGAAGAAGTACCCGGGACGCGTCGCCGGCCAGCTCCACGACCTCTCGCGCGTGCTCGACGTCCTGCTCACCAGCAAACTCGGGAGAAACCCGTGAAGCTCGGCATCGTCGGTCTGCCCAACGTCGGCAAGACCACCCTGTTCAACGCGCTGACCCACGCCAACGCAGCGGCGACCGCCTACGCGTTCACCTCTGCCGAATCCAACCTGGGCGTCGTCGCCGTGCCCGACTCGCGGCTCGACCGGCTCGACGAGGCGCTCGAGACGCCGAAGAAGGTCAACGCGACCATCGACGTGGTCGACATCGCCGGCCTGGCCGAGGGCGCGAGCCGCGGCGAGGGGCTCGGCAACCGCTTCCTCGCCGACATCCGCGGGGTCGACGCTGTAGCGCACGTGATCCGCGCCTTCACGAACCCCGAAGTCGCGCACGTGAGTGAAAGGCTCGACCCACGGGCGGACGTGGACCTGGTGGAGACCGAGCTCGTGCTCAGCGACGTCGAGCTGGTGGAACGCCGCCTGGACAAGACCAGAAAGGCGGCGCGCAGCGGCGACAAGGCGGCGAAGCACGAGCTGGAGGTGCTCGAGGCGCTGAACGAGGCGCTGCTCGGCGGACGGCTGGCGAAGCGCATCGAGCGCACCGCCGATGACGCGCCGCTGTTCCGTGAACTCGCGCTCGTGAGCGACCGGCCGGTCTTGTTCGTCCTGAACATCGACGACGACCAGAGCGCCGCGGGTGCACTCGAGCAGCACGCCGACTTCGTGGAGTGGGCGCGCGGCCGGGGCGACCAGGTGGTCGCCGTCGCCGCGCGCCTCGAGGCCGAGCTCGCCGACCTCGAGCCCGAGGACGCCGCCGAGTTCCGCGCCGAGCTCGGCGCCGATGAGGCCGGCACGCTCGCTGTCGTCCTCCGCGCCGCCTACGAGGTGCTCGGCTACATCACGTTCTTCACCGGCGACTTCCGCAGCAGCGAGTCGCGCGCCTGGCAGTTGCCGCGCGGCTGGACCGCCAAGCAGGCCGCCGGACGCATCCACAGCGACATCGAGCACGGCTTCGTGCGCGCCAAGGTCGTCGGCATCGCCGACCTCATCGAACTCAAGTCATTCCACGCCGCGGGCGAGAAGGCGCTGCAGCGCACCGAGGGCAAGGACTACGTCGTCCAGGACGGCGACGTGATCAACTTCATGCACACCGGCTGACGCCCGGCTCGCGGGGCGCGGCGCCACGACCCGATGGTCGCGCGCGCCGCGGCGACGGCCCGCGCCGGCGTCAACCGTCGAGAGCCTCCGCCGCCACGACCCGGTCGCGGCCGAGTCGCTTGGCGAGGTACATGGCGCGGTCGGCCGCCTCGAGCAGGGCTTCCTTGGAGCGCGCCGCCGCGGGGAACGCGGCGACGCCGATGCTGATCGTGAGGCCGCCCTGGGCCAGGTGGTGCGCGGCGACGGCGCTGCGGATGCGGCCCGCGACCTCGAGTGCCCGTGCCTCGTCGACGCCGGGCAGCAGGACGACGAACTCCTCGCCGCCGTAGCGCGCCGCCACGTCGTCACGGCGCGTGCACTGCTCGATCATCCGCGCCGTGGCGCGCAGCGCCTCATCGCCGGCGGCGTGGCCGTAGCGGTCGTTGTAGTCCTTGAAGAAGTCGAGGTCGCAGAACAGCAACGACAGGGCGCGGCCGCCCTGGCCCGGCTCCCCGACCTCCGCGGCGAGACGTTCGTGCAGATGGCGGTGGTTGTACAGCCCGGTGAGGCCGTCGGTGATCGCGTCGATCTCCGCCCGGCTCAGGCGCACCGCCGCCCTCTGCAGCGTGGAGACCGGCGTCTCGGCGCCCCGGGCCGCAAAGCCCCCGCCGCCCTCCCGACCCAGAGCAGATGTGTCGGCGACCACGGCCGCGACGATCTCCCCGTCGCCCCCGATGACCGGGACGATGGCATTGACCCACGCGCCGTGGTCGTCCACGAACAGGACGTTCGAGACTATGGGCTGGCCGGCGAGCACCTGGCGGGCCGCGTCGTCCACCATGACGTCCTCGCCCGGCGGGGAGAAGCTGTCCGAGTCGCTGTCCTCGCCGTCCACGACCACGACGCAGCGGCCGTCCACGTAGGCCTCGGTGGTCATGAAGCGGACCCGCGGATGAGCGTCGCGGACCTCGCGCAGGACTTGCTGGATGTGAGCGTACTCCGGCCGCTCCACGGACGCGTCGGCGAGGAGAGCCTTGTGCTCGGACGGATCGATGCGCGCCGCGGCCTCCTCGGCCGCGCGGCGCGACGTCTCGCGCAGGCGCGCGAGCCCGTCGAGCACGCGCAGGAACGCGTCCGTCATGGCGGGGTCGAACTGCTCGCCGCGGCAGCGCCGGAGTTCGGCCACGCAGTCCTCGTAGGAGCGGGCGGCCCGGTACGGGCGGTGCAGGGACATGGCGTCGTAGGAGTCCACCACGCACATCGCGCGCGCGATCTCCGGGATGTCGTCGCCGCCGAGACCGTCCGGATACCCCGCGCCGTCCCAGCGCTCGTGGTGGTGGCGCACGGCGGCCACGAGCTCCTCCGGGAAGAGCGGCCCGATGATGTCGGCGCTCACCGCGGGATGCTGGCGCATGAGCTCCCACTCTTCGGCGTTGAGCGGGCCCTGCTTGAGGAGCACCCGGTCGGACACGCCGATCTTGCCGATGTCGTGCAGGTAGGCGGCTTCGCGCACCTGCTCGATCTCTTCGCCGTCCCAGCCGAGCTCGCGGCCCAGCAGGACCATGTACGCGGCCACGCGGGCGGCGTGGCCGAGCGTGTAGTAGTCCTTGGCGTTGAGCGCCGTCGAGAGCCCCTTGAGGTTGCCGAGGTGCAGGCTCTTGATCTCCTGGTAGAGGCGGGCGTTGTGGGCCGCCAGCGAGAGGTGCACGCCGACCCGCTCGAGCAGCGAACGGCCCACGGACCCGAACGCTTCGGGACTCTCGCTGCCCAGCACGAGCGCTCCGACGAGCCGCTCGCGGTCGAACAGCCCGATGGCGGCTTGGGACCACTCGACGTCTTTGCCGGGGTGGCCTCCGATGGCGGCGCCGGCGCCGGCGCCGGTCGTGATCACGACGGCGTCGTGCTCGAGCTGCGCGAGCGTGCCGCCGGCCGGGTCACCCGGCACGGGCAGATGCATCCGCATCCAGTCGGGCTCCGAGGCATAGACGACGCGCCACTCATCCCCCTGGAGCAGCGACAGCCCAAAGCCCGAGACGGCCACCAAAGGCCGGAGACCGGCGACGGCGGCTTCGGCGATCTGGGCCATGTCCAGGCTCGCCGACGTGCGCGCCGCGATCTCGTTGAGCAGCTCCGCCTCGCGATTGCGGCGCTCGAGGCCGGCGAAGAGCACGGCGTTGTCCATCGCCAGCCCCGCGACGCGGCAGACCGCCTCGACGAGGTCGATCTCGTCGCGGGAGAATGCGCGCTCGCGGGCCGTGTCCGACAGCTCGATCGCGCCGTAGACAGTTCCCTGGACGACCAGCGGCGCGACGAGGAAGCCGCGCACGCCGCGCCGCCGCAGGGCCGCGCGGCCGCGCTCGCTGAGGCGCGGATCGGCGGCGCCGGCCGCCGCGATCGCGCGCCGGCTGGCCATGGCGAGGCGGCTGATCGGGACGTCGGCAAGCCTGTGGCTTTGGCCCGGCGCCAGTGGTTCGGGCAGCCCTGCCGCCGCCGACGCGGCGACGCACACGAGAACGCCGCCGTCGGCGCTGCGGAACGCGGCGCACTCGCTCACGCCGGCGGCGTCGCGCAGGCGCTCGACGACGGTCTTCAGCAGCGCGCCGACGTCGAGCTTCCCCGAGAGCTCGGCGCTGAGCGTGTTAAGCAGCGCCGCCCGCCGCGCGCTCCGGTCAAGCCTCTCATAGAGGCGCGCGTTGGCGATCGCCTGACCGGCGACCTGCCCGAGGCCGCGGAGCAGGTCGAGACCACCCAGCGTCCCCGGCTCGCGGCCGAACACGCTCGCGATCCCCACGACCCGTGCGCCGTGGATCAACGGGATGATCACTCCCGAGCGTAGACCGTAGGCCGACCACAACTGGCGCTCCCGCTCGCTGGCCCGCACGTCCGCGGTCAGGTCCATCACGACGACTGGTTGCCGGCTGCGCAGCGCCAGGCTGCTCAAAGGGAAGGCGGCGAGCGGGAGCTCCGTTCCGGGCCAGGCCGCGTCGAGCACGTCCTTCTCATTGACCGCGAGCAGGGCCCTCAGAACGTCTCCCTCCACTGAATAGATGTCGCACTCGGCCGCGCCGACCATGGCGCGCATCCTCCGGGCGATCGAGATGAGGACGCGGTCCATGTCGAGCGTGGAGCCGAACTCGAGGCTGTTGTCGGCCAGCGTCCGCAGCTCGCGGTTGCTGCTTTCGAGCCGGTCGAGCAACTCGGCCTTCTCGAGAGCACCGGCGACGAGCTGCCCGACGCCCTCGACGAAGTCGGCGACCTCTTTCCAGTCCCGCGCCTTGGAATCGTGGACGTCGACGAGGCCGAGCATCGTGTCGCCTGCTAGCAGAGGGATGACGATCTCGCTCCGCCAGCCCCAGTCGGTGAACTCGGCCGCCTCCTGACCGGAGACATGCGCGGTCTCAACATCGGAGATGAGCACGGGTTTGCGGCGCGACAGCGCGCGTGCCACCGCGCCCTCCGGCAGAGCCGCCAGGTCGAATGCCCTGCCCTCGAACCCGGCCGTCAAGCCGTCCCTGCCGACGCAGACGACGCAGAGGTACTGCTCCCCGTCCCGGCGGTAGACGTCGCAGTGGTCTCCGTCCACGGCGCGCAGCAGGCGCTCGGAGACCGTGCGCAGGAGCTGCTCCACGTCGCGGGCCCGGGAGAGCAGGCCGGCGAGCTCGAGCAGCTCGCGCAAGACCGACTCGCGCTCCTCGAGGGCCTCCATGAGAACGGCCTTGTCGAACGCGCCGGCGACGATGTGGGCGGCGGCTCGCACGTAGTCAAGCGACGCCGCAAAGGTGCCCGGCTGATCGGAGTACAGGTCGACGAGCCCGACGACCCGGCCCTTGGCGAGGAGGGGGACCAGCGCTTCGGACTCGAAGCCGTGCTCCCGGTAGACCTCGAGGTCGGTCGCGCTCAAGCGGCGGTCTGACCGGTCCTCGACGACCTTGACGTCACGGTCCCTGATGGCCTCCGTGGCGACCGGGTACAGGTTCAGGCGCAAGATACTGCCGGCTGCCTCGTCGTCGGGTCCATCCCGGTCCTGGCTGACGAGACAGCGGAACGAGCCCTCGCGCTCCACCCTGAAGATGTCGCAGGAGGCGGCCGCCGTCACGGAGAGGAGGTGGTCGGCGATGGTGTGAAGCAGCTCGTGCAGGTCGGTCCACTGGTTCACCGCTTCGCCCAGACCGGCAAGGGCCTCGAAAGCGTCGTGGTCGAGCTCATGACCGGCGCGCCCGGCGCTCAGGAGATGGTCTCGCGAGCGTCCGGCGAGGTCCGAACGCAGGAAGCGGCGGTGACCGCCGGGGCTCCTGCGGCACGGCAGGACGCCGGCGTCGCTCGCGCGGCGTACGGTCGCCGGGCTGACGCCCAGGATCGCCGCCGCCTGCGACACGCTCAGGAGTTCCGTTGTCAGAGTCGTCCTCGTCACCGTGGCCCACTGCTTCGCAAGGGAGGTATCGGCAGCGAATGACGCAAACTTAGGCAAATCTGTCTGAAACGAAACCCTTGGGAGTCCTACGAGCCGCCGGGCCATCGAGTGTCGAGCGCGTGGGCGACGAGCGGCAGCGCCAGGAGGCGGCCGGAGCCGCGAGCGCCGTTCCCGTGTGCCTCTGTGGCGCTCTGGTCCCCGGGCGCTGCCGGCGCCTCGTCGACCGCTCTGGAGACGGCCGCACGCGCCCGTGGGTTCACGGGCCGGGCTCAGCCCGCGGGAATCGGCTTGCGCATCTGATCGGTGAAGCGGAAGCCGAGCGCCCAGGCGCACCACCAGAGGTCCTCGCGACGTACGTCCCGGTAGCCGTGCCGCTCGTAGAGGGCGTGCGCGCGCACATTGGCGCTGATGCAATACAGGCTCACCGTGCGGCGCCCGCGACGCCGCGCCTCGCCGTCCGCGAAGCGCAGGAGCGCGCCACCCACGCCCCGGGAGCGAGCGCGCGGGTGCACCGCCATCGTCTCCAGGTACAGCTCGTGCGCGGGAAAGTCGACGGCGTGGAACATCGTGAGGAACAGGGCCGCGCGGAGCGCTGCGGCAAGCGGGACCTGCCGCCGCACCAGCCGCCACTGCGCGTGCCCGTACCACGGGCGCTTGCGGTCCTGGAACGTCACGAGACCTTCGACCGAGCCATCGCCCGCCTCGTTGCCGATGACCCAGGCGTCGGCGGATCCGAGGGCCGCGTGCGCAAGCAGCCGCGCACCCGCGACCGTCCTCCCGGGCAGCATGCCCGCGAGCTTGTCGGGAAAGGAAAGCGCGAGCACCTCGGCGACGGCCGCGAGATCGGCGGCCGTCATGGGGCGCACATGCGGCCCCGGCGCCGCGCTCACGTCCGCGAGGAGGGCCTGGCGGCGACCGCCAGGCGGCGCATGCGCTCCGCCACGAGCACGAGCAGGGCGCCGTACGCCATGCCGAAGAGGCCGATCGCCCAGGCGATCTCCACCGGGTCGTCATTGGGCACGGCGATCAGGACGATGCCGACGGCCACCGAGAGGACGCCGGCCAGCAGCAGTGAGATCTCGCCGGTGGCGAGGCGGCGGAGACGCACGCCTGCCTCGATCTCGAAGACGCCCGTGATGACGGCCCAGGCGGCGAGCAGGGCGAGCAGGCGCAGGCCGTCGATGTCCTGCCATGACAAGGCGAGCACGCCGAGGGCCACGCCGACGCCGCCCTCGGCGAGCACGACCCACCAGTTCTCCAGGACGTCCCGGCCGACGACGGCCAGACCGGCCAGCACCAAGCCGTCAACGACCGCGAACACGCCGAAGGCGAGCGCGAGCACGTGGGCGTCGAGGTCGGGCCAGAGGAGCACCAGCAGACCGAATCCGAGGGCGACGACGCCGCGCACGGCGATCATCCACCACTTTTCACAGAATCCGATCAACAGGCCCATGCTGCCTCGCCTCGCGTCCCGGCGCAACCTCGCCTCGCGGATGCGAGGGGCGTCACGCAGAGGCGGGGCCTGCGCCGTCGCTGCTACAATCGGGCCGCATCGGCGAACGGGAGCGCGTGACGGCGTGATCAGGAAGACCGCGGAGCGACTGACCCGGCACGGCTACGTACTGGCCACGGCGGCCATCGCGGTGTCGACGCTGCTCTTCCTGCCCGGCCGCGGAGACTTCGCGACCGGGCAGTGGGCGCTCTTCTACATCCTCGTGATCCTCCTGGTGGCGAGCGTCGCCGGCCCCGGCCCGTCGGTCCTGGCGGCCGTCCTCGCCTTCTTCACCTGGAACTTCTTCTTCCTGCCGCCGTATCACACCCTCGCGGTCCGCGACCCCAAGGACTGGGTGTCTCTCGGCGCCTTCCTCATCGTCGGCGTGATCGTCGGCATCCTCGCGGGGCGCATGCGTGAGCGCGAGGCGCGCGCCGTGGCGCGCGAGCAGGAGACCGCGGCGCTCAACCGCCTGAGCGCCGAGCTGGTGTCGCAGACGTCCACCGAGGCGCTGGCCGAGACCGCGCTCGCCGAGATCGTCGCGCTTCTCGAGGCGAGCTCGGCGGACCTCTTCGTGGCGCACCGAGGCGGGCTCCACAGCTACCGTGCCGCGCGCCCGGACGAAGCCCCCGACAGCGGCGTCGTCGAGCGCGCCGAATGGGTCTTCCGCCACGAACAGCCGCTGGGGCTCCCGGACGCCGAAGCCGACGGCGAGCCGGCGCCGGCGCCCGCCTTCCGGGCCGTCGGCGACGGCCGCGGTATGTACCTGCCGCTCCGGAGCCCATCGGGAGCATCCGGCGTCCTCACCATCGCCGGCCGCGCCGACGGCGTGAAGTACAGCCCGGCCGACGCGCGCCTCGCCGCCTCGCTCGCCAACCTCGTGGGCGTGTTCCTCGAGCGCCAGAACCTGCAGGCCGCGGCCACCCGAGCGCAGGCCGCGCGCGAGGCCGATCAGCTCAAGTCGAGCCTGCTCTCGTCCGTGTCGCACGAGCTCAAGACGCCGCTCGCGGCGCTGACGGCGACGGTGAGCAACCTGCTTGAGAGCGACGTCGACTGGGACGAGCAGAGCGTGCGCGACGAGCTGCGCGCGATCGTCGGCGACGTCACCCGCCTCAACAACAGCATCGGCGCCCTGCTCGACCTTTCGCGGCTGGAGGCGCACGCCTGGGAGCCTCGGCTCGAGCTCTACGATCTCGAGGACATCGTGGCGGCAGGCGTCGACACCCTGCCGGCCCACGAACGCGCGCGCGTGCTCATCGAGTTGCCCGAGGACCTGCCGGCGGTCGCCCTCGACTTCGCGCAGTGGGCGCGCGTGCTGCAGAACCTCCTCGAGAACGCCTTCCTCTACGCCGGCGCCGGCAGCCCCGTCACCGCCGGCGCCGAGGCGACCGAGCGCGGTCTCAGGATCTGGGTGTCGGACGAAGGGCCCGGCATCCCCGCCGACGAGCAGGAGGCCGTCTTCGACAAGTTCTACCGTGGGCGCAGCTCCGGCGCCAAGGCTCCGTCCGGCACCGGCCTCGGGCTCGCGATCACGCGCGAGATCGTGCGCGCCCACGGCGGCACGATCCACGTCGAGGACGTGCGGCCTCACGGAGCGCGGTTCGTCATCGTGCTGCCGACGCAGGATGCCGGCCCCGGCCCCACGAAGGTGGGAGCATGAGTATCCCCGAACGACCGACGCGCATCCTCGTCGTCGACGACGAGGAGCAGATACGCAGGGCTCTGACGTCGATCCTGCGCTCGCGCGGCTACGTCCTGGATCTGGCGGCGACCGCCGAGGACGCGCTGCTCAAGGCGATCGACGATCCGCCCGACCTCGTCGTCCTCGACCTGATGCTGCCTGACCGGTCCGGCATCGAGGTCTGCCGCGAGTTGCGCACGTGGATGACGGCGCCGATCCTCATCCTGTCGGTGCGGTCCAACGAGGCCGACAAGATCCAGGCGCTCGACGAGGGCGCCGACGACTACCTTACCAAGCCCTTCTCGGCCGGCGAGCTGCTGGCCCGCATCCGCGCCCTGCTGCGGCGGGCGGCGGCGCTCACCTCGCCGCCGCCGGTCGTCGAGGCCGGCGACCTCGTGATCGACATCGCCCGCCGCCGCGTCACGCTCTCCGGCGAGGACGTGGCGCTCACCCCGACCGAGTTCGACATCCTTGCCTTTCTCGCCCGCAACGCCGACCTGGTGGTCACGCAGAAGATGATCCTCGAGAAGGTCTGGGGGCCGGAGTGGGTCGAGGACGCCCAGACCCTGCGCGTGCACGTGAGTCACCTGCGCAAGAAGATCGAGCCGGGCCCGGGCAGCCGGCGCTACATCGTCACCGAGCCCGGCGTCGGCTTCCGCTTCTCCATCCCGGAGGCGCCGGCGGGCTGACCACGGGCGCCCGCGCGGCCGGTCCCGGACCGGCGCGGGGCGGGCGCCGCCGCGCGACTCCCGGCCAGGCGCCCTCGTGCGCGCCGCGCCTTCACAGCTTCTTTATGACCGCGACCCGCTTCTTCACGTCCGCATAACCCCGCACGGCCGATTATTGGGACACGGCAGCCGCCGGATCCACTCGGCGTGCTCGCGGGGCGAGGACTGGAGACGCCATGACGATCGCGGGAATCGAGATAGACGCCATCTACCTGGTGATGATCGCCTGCATCCTTGTGGTCGCGATCTCCCTCGTCGGGCTCTGCCGTGCCAGCTTCATGGAGCATCGCTACTACCGCACGCGCGGACGGTGGCACCAGACCTGATCGCCAGTAGGCGAGACCGGCCTTTACGGGTTCTTAACACCGCCGACGACCGTCTTCACGCGTCCTTTATGCACTGAACTGTAGCCTTCGTTCCAAATGGCACGGTACCGGGTCCGGCGGCACGACCTCCGGGCCCTTTCGTTTGCCGCGAGGACGGATGACCACCGCACCTACCGACATCTGGGCGCTGCCCGAAGAGGCAGTGTATGAAGAGCTGGGCACGTCGCCCAAGGGCCTGGCCGCAGACGAGGCGTTCGCGCGCCTCGAGAAGCACGGCCCCAACACCCTGCCGGCCAAGGTGGGGCGGCCGGTCATCTTCAAGTTCCTCGACCAGTTCACGAGCCTCTTCGCGATCATGCTCGAGGTCGCCGCGCTCCTGACCTTCGTCGCGGCGATGCTCTCCACCGGCGCCGGCCGCCAGGACAACATCAACGTCACCATCGCGATCCTCGGGGTCGTACTGCTCAACGCGACCATCGGCTTCTTCCAGGAGTACCGTGCCGAGAAGGCGACCGAGGCGTTGCAGAAGATGGTGCCGGCCAACGCCAAGGCCGTGCGCGGCGGCGAGGTCGCCATCGTCGCCGCGGCCGACCTGGTGCCCGGCGACATCATCGTGCTCGAAGAAGGCGACAGCATCAGCGCCGACGCGCGCGTGGTCCGCCAGTACGAGATGTCGACCATCAACATCGCGCTCACCGGTGAGTCGGACGCCGTGCGCAAGACGGCGGACCCGATCATCGAGGAGGAACTCGCCGCCATCAACATGCCCAACATGGTGTTCATGGGCACGAGCGTGGCGGCCGGCACGGGACGCGCGGTCGTCTACAACACCGGGCTCAACACCGAGTTCGGGCGCATCTTCTCGCTCACGGCGGGGGTCGCGGAAGAGAAGTCGCCGTTGATGAAAGAGATCGACCGCATGGCGCGCACGGTCTCGCTGATCGCCCTCGGCTGCGGCGTCGTCCTCTTCATCCTGGCCTTGGCCGTGTACAAGTTCCCCCTCGTCGCGGCGCTGCTCTTCGCGCTCGGCGTCATGGTCGCCCTGGTGCCGGAAGGCCTGCCGGCCACCCTCTCTGTGGCGCTCGCGGTCGGCGTGCAGCGCATGGCCAAGGTCCAGGCGCTCATCAAGAAGCTCGCCGGCGTGGAGACGCTGGGCTGCACCAACGTGATCTGCACCGACAAGACCGGCACGCTCACGAAAGCCGAGATGACGGTCAAGGCGATGTACGTCGGCGGCCAGGACTACGAGGTGACCGGCGCCGGCTACGAGCCCGAGGGCGACTTCGTCCTCGACGACGCCACGCTGCCCAAGGACGAGGCGCTGCGGCGGCTCGAGCCGATGATGCGCGCGATGAGCTTCTGCAACGACTCCAAGGTGCTGGCGCCGGCCGACGACAAGGGCTGGCGCGTGATCGGCGACCCGACCGAGGGCTGCCTGCTCGTCGCCGCGCGCAAGGCCGGCTTCGACCTCGACCAGGAGCTCGTCGACCGGCCCAAGATCTACGAGCTGCCGTTCGAGAGCGTGCGCAAGCGCATGAGCGTGGTGCACGTGGAGGGCGACGGCCAGAAGGCGTTCGTCAAGGGCGCGCCGTCGGAGACGATCGGGCGCTGTACGCAGGCACGCCTCGACGGCGAGATCGTCACGATGACCGACGAGCTGCGCGAGCGCATCGTCGAGCAGAACGACGAGATGTCGCGTCAGGCGCTGCGCGTCCTCGCGGTGTGCGAGCGCGAGCTGCCCAACGAGCTCACCACGTACACGGCGGACAGCGTCGAGACGGACCTCACCTTCCTCGGCCTGGTCGGCATGATCGATCCGCCGCGGCCGGAGGTGAGCGAGGCCGTGGAGCACGCGCTCACCGCCGGCATCCGCATCATCATGGTCACCGGCGACTACGGCCTCACGGCGGAGGCGATCGCGCGCCGCATCGGCATCGTCCGCGGCGACCGCGCCGTGCGCGTCATCACCGGCACCGACCTCGAGAAGATGAGCGAGGACGACCTCAAGGCGGAGCTCGCCAAGGACCAGGACGTGATCTTCGCGAGGGTGGCGCCCGAGCACAAGATGGAGGTCGTCAAGGCGCTCAAGGAGATGGGCCTGATCGTCGCCGTCACGGGCGACGGCGTGAACGACGCCCCCGCCCTCAAGGCGGCCGACATCGGCGTCGCCATGGGCCTCAGCGGCACCGACGTCTCGCGCGAGGCGGCCACCATGATCCTGCTTGACGACAGCTTCGCGAGCATCATCAAGGCGGTCGAGCAGGGTCGCGGCGTGTACGCCAACGTCAAGAAGATGGTGACGTACATCTTCTCGCACAACATGGCCGAGCTCTTTCCCTTCGTCTTCGCCGCCCTCACCGGCATGAGGGTCGTCCCTCTCGGCGCCCTCCAGGTGCTCGCCATCGACCTCGGTTCGGACGTGCTGCCGGGCCTCGCGCTGGGCACCGAGAAGCCCGAGCCCGGCGTGATGAACCTGCCGCCGCGCCCGCGCAGCGAGCGCCTTCTGAGCCCGGCCACCCTCCGCCGCGTCGCCTACATCGGCGCCATCCAGTCCGTGTTCGCGATGACGGGCTTCCTCTTCGTGCTTCTCTCGCATGGCTGGAGCTGGGGCGACGCCAGCTGGATGAGCCCGACGAGCCCGCACTACGCGATCTACCGCGAGGCGCTCACGATGACCCAGGCAGCGATCGTGTTCGGCCAGGTCGCCAACGGCCTCGGCTGCCGCACCGAGCGCGAGTCGCTCTTCAAGGTCGGCCTCTTGACCAACCGCTTCCTGCTGCTCGGCGAGGCCATCGGCATCGGCATCATCCTGGTGATCAGCTACGTGCCGTTCGTCGCCGACATCTTCAAGACCGGCCCGCTCACGCTTGTAGACTGGGTCTTCCTCGTGCTCTCGGCCGTCGTCTTGTTCTTCGCCGAAGAAGCGAGAAAATGGTTCCTGCGCCGCAAGGACGCGAAGAAGGCCGCGGCGCTCGCCACTGCCACCACCAACGGAGGGGAGTCAGCCTGATGAAGGTGATCATCGTCGGGTGCGGCCGCGTCGGGGCCTACACTGCGGCTGCGCTGGGCCGCGAGGGTCACGACGTGGTCGTCGTCGACAAGAACGCCGACGCCTTCCGGCGGCTGCCGCCCAACTTCAGCGGGACGACGCTCGTGGGCTACGCCTTCGACCGCGACTCGCTCGAGAAGGCCGGAGTCAAGGATGCCGACGCGCTCGTGGCCTCCTGCGCCGGCGACAATACCAACGCGGTCACGGCGCGCGTCGCCAAAGAGGTCTTCCGCGTGCCGGACGTGGTGGCGCGCATCTACGACCCGCAGCGCGCCGAGATCTACCGGCGTCACGGCATCCAGACCTTCGCGCCCACGGCGTGGAGCGCCGGCAAGATCATCGAGTTCCTCACCAGCGGCAGCCTCGAGCGCGAGATCGCGTTCGGCAACGGCGAGGTCGAGATGATGGCGGCGTTCGTGCCGACGCACCTCGTCGGCAAGACGATCAACGACCTGCGCGTGCCGGGTGAGATCCGCGTGGCACTCATCGTGCGCATGGGCCGCGGGATGCTGCCCGTCTCGGGCACGAAGTTCGAGGTGGACGACCAGGTGCACGTGCTCGTGCACCAGTCGGCCGTCGAGAAGTTCCAGAAGATGATGGGGTGGAAGGCATGAAGGTCATCGTCGCGGGTGCAGGGACTCTCGGCCGTCGCGTCACGCGCTACGTCAGCGCCAAGCACGAAGTCACGATCATCGAGCAGGACCCGGAGCGCTGCGCGGCCGTCACCGAGGAGTTCAAGGGCTGGAAAGAGGTCAGCGTGATCCTCGGCGACATCGACGAGCCGACGGTGCTGCTCCAGGCCGGCGTCGACCGCGCCGACGTCTTCGTCGCGGCCACCGGCGACGACGAAGACAACCTCGTCGGCTGCTTTCTCGCCAAGACCGAGTTCAAGGTCAAGAAGGTCATCGCCGCCGTGCGCAACCCGCGCAACCGCTGGCTGTACAACCGCAGCTGGGGCGTGGACGTGGCGCTCGACTCGGCGCAGATCGTGGCGCGCATCATCGAGGAGGAGGCCACGCTCACCGACCTCGTGCGGCTGCTCGACCTGCGCGAGGGCGATGTTACCGTCACCTCGATGACCGCCACTGAAGGCGGCTCCCTGGCGGGCAAGACCTTCGGCGAGCTGCGCATGCCGAAGAGCTGCTACCCCGCCGCCGTGTTGCGCGGCAGCGAAGTGATCATGCCCAGCCCGGACGTGCGCATCGAGGCCGGCGACGCCCTGCTCGTGATCGCCGGCCCGGGCGGCGAGTGCGGCCTCGAGGACCTCGGCTGAGCGAGTCCGGCCGACAGGACGCCGCTGGAGGCCGCCGGTGACGCAGCGTCGCCGGCGGCCTCCTCTCCTTGACACCCCCGGAGGGCAGGCGTCTAATGGGGCGGCATCCCGCCCGGGATGCGGTGTTGCAGCTCACCGTGGGGACGGAAGGGGCACGAGCCGTGGGGGACACGTCTTTCGAGAGGGTCGCGGGGCAGCGTCACGCAGGGTGCTCCCTGCACCGCGCCGTCGCCCTTGCCTCTCACGATCTCTTCTCGCGGACCCACTCCGGCCGCTACTTCGGCGGCTTCTGGTTCAAGCTCTTCTGCGAGCGCGGCCCCTGCTGAGTCCCTTCGCCGCCTAGGCCGCCGGAGGCGCGCTGTGCGCCTGTCCGGCGGCGGACTCCTCCGCCAAGGAGGACCATCGCGAAGGGACCACCTGTGCATCAAGCCGCTCTGAACGTCTGGGATCGTGCCGCCTGCGGGCGCGTGCACGACGCCTCCTTGCGCCTGCTCGCCGGCACCGGCGTCGACATGAAACACGAACGCGCCCGCGAGCTCTGCACGGCCGCGGGCGCGTCCCTGGACGGCCGCCGCGTGCGCATCCCCGCAGAACTCGTGGAGCAGGCGCTCGCCGCCGCGCCGCGCAGCTGGATGCTGCGCCCCCGGGGCGGCGACACCGCCCCGCTCGAGCTCACCGACGGGCGTACCTACTTCGGGTCGGGGCCGGACTGCCTGTACGTCTCGGACCCCACGACCGGGGAGCGCCGCCGGGCGCGCGCCGCGGACGTCACGCGCGCCGCCGCCGTGGCCGAACTGCTCCCCAACATCGACTTCGTGATGTCGATGGGGCTGCCGGAGGACGTGCCCAATGAGAGCGTGGACGTCGCGCAGTTCGCGGCGATGCTGCGCGGCACGCGCAAGCCGATCGTCGTCTCCAGCCCGTTCGGCGGCGAGTCTCTCAAGACGATGCGCGCGATGGCGGCGGCCTGCGGGGAGGCCGAGAGCATCGCCTGCCTCACGATGTCCTCACCGCCGCTCATGCTGGACGACGTCGCCTGCGACAAGACGATCGCCTGCGCGGAGCTGCAGGTCCCGCTGGTGCTGGCCACTTCGGTGTCGGCGGGCTCGCAGGGCCCGGCTTCGCTGGCCGCCTGCGTCTCGATCGCCAACGCCGAGCTGCTCGCCTCGCTCGTGCTGCATCAGCTCGCCCGCCCCGGGGCTCCGTTCGTCTTCGGCGTGGGCACCGGCGTGATGAACATGCGCAGCTGCGTCGACGTGTACAACGCGCCCGGCGTGTTCCTCGCGAACCAGGCGCATCTGGACCTCGCGAGGAGCTACGGGCTCCCGAGCTGGTCCTACGCCGGCCACTCGGACAGCAAGCTCCTCGACGAGCAGTGGTCGCTGGAGCTCGGCATCTCGGCGATCCTCGGGGCGCTGTCGCGGGCCACGCTGCTCCACGACGTCGGCTACCTCGAGTCCGGCCTGCAGGGCGCGCTCGAGGGCCTCGTGCTCGGCGACGAGGTCGCCGGATATGCGCGCGCCCTGCTCGAGCCGGTACCGGTGGACGACGAGGCGCTGGCGCTGGCCGAGATCGAGGCCGCCGGGCCCGGCGGCAACCATCTCGGCACCAAGATGACGCGCACCCACCACCGGCGCTTCTGGCAGCCGTCGCTCATCGATCAGAACACTTACGACCGCTGGCTCGCGCACGACGGCCGCACCCTGCTCGAACGGGTGCGCGCCCGCCTCGCGGAGCTGCTGGCGGCGGAGCCGGCGTTCACGCTGGACGCCGCCGCCGGCGCGGAGCTCGACGCCCTCGCCTCCCAGGCGGTGGCCCGATGACGACGCAGGCGCCATCACTCGACGACCACGACGCCCGATCTTCAGCCTCGAAAGGAGCCAGGATGAGTCATCGCAGTCGGCAAGGAGGAGTGCTGGGCAGGAGGGCGCTCCTCACCGCGGCGCTCGCCGCCGCGTTCGCGCTCACGGTGTGCGGCGCCGCGCTCGCGTCCACCAGCCCGTCACCCCCAGCCACCTCGACCTTGCACATCGGCTGGCTCCAGGAGCCGGACAACCTCAACCCGTTCATCGGCATCCAGGGCACCGACTACATGCTATGGCACATGAACTACGACTTCCTCGTCGGATTCGACGCCAAGACGCTGGAGCCGCGGCCGGAGCTCGCCACCAAGTGGGAGGTGTCACCGGACGGCAAGACCTGGACGTTCACTATCCGCAGCGGCGAGAAGTGGCAGGACGGCCAGCCGGTGACGGCCAAGGACGTCGCCTTCACGTTCAACTACATCAACAAGAACCAGCTGCTCAACCTCTCCGCCTACACCGACGGCATCGTCAGCGCCAAGGCCGTCAGCGACACCACCGTGCTGATCACGACCAGCGCGCCCAAGGCCAACATGCTCAAGATGGTCGTGCCGATCCTGCCCGAGCACATCTGGAGCAAGGTGAGCGGCAAGGCCGCGACCACGACCTACCAGAACTCGCCGCCGATCATCGGCGACGGCCCGTTCCAGGTCGTCGAGTGGCAGAAGGGCAAGTTCGTGCGCCTCGTCGCCAACAAGGACTACTGGGGCGGCGCGCCCAAGGTCGACCAGGTCGTGTTCCAGCTCTACACGAACCCCGACACCATGTCGAGCGATCTCAAGCTGGGCACCCTCGACGGCGCCATCGACGTGCCGATGGCGCAGTTCAAGCAGCTCGGCACGACGCCCGGGATCACGACCAACGAAGGCACCTCGTGGCGCTTCACCGAGCTCGCCATGAACTGCTCGACCAGCAAGTACTCCAAGGGCAACCCGGTGCTGCGCGACGTGCGCCTCCGCCAAGCCGTCAACTGGGCGGTCGACCGCGCCAAGGTCGTCTCGATCGCCGAGCAGAACTACGCCACCGTGGGCTCGTCGCTCATCGTCCCGTACTCCAAGTACCACTGGGAGCCCCCGGCCGACCAGGCCTACGCCTATGACCCGAGCAAGGCCAACGCGATGCTCGACGCCGCCGGCTACAAGGACGTCAACGGCGACGGCTACCGCGAGACGCTGCAGGGCAAGAAGCTCGACCTGCGCTTCTACGCGACCACCGACGCGCCGGACAACCAGACGGCCGGCAAGCTCATCGTCAGCTGGCTCAAGAACATCGGCATCAAGGTCACCTACTCGGTCATCGACGCCGGCGCGCTCACCGACGCCCAGTACAACTTCGTCGGCAACAACTACGCCCCCGACTGGGACATGTTCATCTGGTACTGGACCCAGGACGTGGACCCGCAGTTCATGCTGAGCATCTACACGCCGGCCCAGAGCACCGGCTACGGCTGGAACGACTGCCTGTGGACCAGCCCCGCGTACACCAAGCTCAACGCACAGCAATCGCAGACGATCGACGACGCCACGCGCATCCCGATCGCGCAGCAGATGCAGCAGCTCTTCTACGAGGGGGCGGGCTACGCGATCCTCACCTATCCGTACCAGCTCGAGGCCTACAACAGCGGCAAGTGGCAGGGCTGGGTCCACGTGCCCGGCGACTCCAGCACCGCGCAGAAGGGTGCCGTCCTCTACAGCTACAACAACATCGACACGTACCGCTTCGTCAGCGCGAAGACGGCCGCGACGGCGACAAGTTCCAGCAGTTCGACGCTCCTCATCGTGGTGATCGTCGCCGCGGTCGTGGTGGTCCTCGCCGCGGTACTGCTGCTTCGCCGCAGCCGCGGCAGGAGCGAGACCGTCTAGCGGCCGGACGCCGCGCAAGCCGCCGCGCTCAACGGGCGGCGGCGGAGCTGCACGCCGCAGCTCCGCCGCCGCCTTTCGTTCAGTCGGGCGGCGGCTCTGCCGATGCCGCGGCGTGCACAAAGGCCTTGGTCGTGAACCCAGCCGCGTCGTCAGTTCGCCGCACGGCGGCGACGTTCGGGTGCCGGCTTGCGCGGGAACAGTGGGTCCACGGATGTGAGCCACCGGACGCTGGGGCAGCGGCCGGACCTTGGGGGGACAGTGAGGGCTCGACTCCTCGTGATCGCCGTGTTCGTGGCCGCGGCCGCGGTCTCAGCGCTCCTCGCCCACAGCACAGGCGTGCTCTCGAGTCCCGGCGCGTCCGGCGGCGGGACTCGAGAGC